>WNGB01000331.1_pt1 | contig 71504 bp, 61 predicted proteins | sample 5400681 | NCBI WGS metagenome assembly WNGB01 (sample SAMN13153367, study PRJNA577476) | soil metagenome | isolation source: 115 cm soil or saprolite under grassland replicate 2 | place: USA:California | collected 2016-06-15 | reverse complement strand
TTCGCTGGGTGAGCTTGTCCGGGTCGGGGGAGGCTGCGCCCCCCCGCCGCCAGTCGCTGCTGCGCTCGCAAGCTCGCTGCGCGCTCCTTCCCGCGGCGACCCCCCGCATGATGGGCCTTCGGCAGATGCAAACGTGCCAGCCACCCGTCAGGGCGCGGATCGTAAGCGATGGCACTGTGCGACCGGTCTCCGAGCGGCATGTCGGCGTCGCAAGGCTGCACGGTGGCTCGCGCGTAGCCCGCTGGCGAAGCCCCAGCCCAGCGCCTGCGCCCGTGCGTTCCCCACAGCTTGAACGCCCTCATCTGCCGAAGGCCCTCATGCGGGGGGTCGCCGCGGGAAGGAGCGCGCAGCGAGCTTGCGAGCGCAGCAGCGACTGGCGGCGGGGGGGCGCAGCCTCCCCCGACCCGGACAAGCTCACCCAGCGAACGTATGCGAAGCGCTCCCCCGACCCGGACAAGCTCACCCAGCGAACGTATGCGAAGCGCTCCCCCGACCCGGACAAGCTCACCCAGCGAACCTCAAGATCAGCCTGTCACGGCCCATTCTTCGACATGTGAGAACCACGTGAACAGCGCTTGCACTGGCAGGAAGGGCACGTCGGCAATCGTCTTCGGATTCGCGGCGGGGACGGGAATGAAGGGAATGTTGACGCGGCGGTTGAACACATAGTTGTCCGCCAGGCTCCACAGCCAGATCCACGGCTGGTCCTCATTCAGCTGATCGCCAATGGTTTTGTAGATCTCGCCCCGCTCGGCCGGCGTCCGCGCCCGCCGCCCCTTGTCGATCAGCTCGTCGAACGCCGGCGTCGCGTAGCCCACCCCGTTGCGCGAGTTGGTGGTGAAGTGGAAGTCCAGGAACAGGTGCGGATCGGCGAAGTTCGTCGCTGGGATGAACACCATGTCATGGACGTGGTTGTTGTAGAACTTGTCGACCCAGACAGAAGACTCCAGCTCCTCCCAGCGGGTCTTGACACCCACTGCCTGCAATTGTTGTTGCAATGCCGCCCGCGTGGCCCGCTCGGTCTCTGAATCCGGCGGCAGCGCCGATACCAGCACCTCGCGATTCGCGTCCCAACCACCCTCGGCCAGCAGCTGCTTGGCCTTGTCGGGGTTGTACGCGTAGTCGTTCTTGGGCTTGTAGCCGACGAAGGCGTGGCGGATGGGTGAGTTGACAGCCTCCGCGTTGCCGCCCAGCAAACTGTCGATGATCTTCTTGCGATCGACCGCGTACGCCAGCGCCTGGCGTACCCGCTTGTCCATCCAGTGGTCGAGTCGCAGGTTGAAGCCGAGCGTGTTCGAGACCGGATTGTTCATGCGATGCAGGAACAGCGACGACTGACCGAGCAGCCGATTCAGGACCTCTGGGTCGCGGATCACGTTCGCAGGCGCCGCCGTGAAGTCGACTTCGCCGCGCTCCAGGGCAATCTGCGCCGCGTCTGCCTGTTTGACAATGCGGAAGACGACTTTGTCGAGCTTCGGCTTGCCACGATAGAAGTCCGGATTGGCGGCGAGCTCCGAAGACTGGTCGGACAGGTTCTTGACCGCCTTGAACGGCCCGCTGCCGAGCGGCGATTCGAACATGTTGGCGTGTTTCTCGAGCTCGTCCGGCTTGACATCGCCCAGCACGTGCTTCGGCAGAATGGGCAGGTCCGTTTCGAGCAGGAACAGCGCGTTCGGGAACTCCATGTCGAAGCGGATGGTGTTCGCGTCGAGCGGCACGATGCCCGCCACCTTGTCGGCCTTACCAGCGGAGAAGTCGGCACCACCTTTGATCAACGACAAGCGCGACAGACGGTTCGACTTGGTTGCGGAGGTCATGGCCAGGGTGTAGCTGAACTCGACGTCCGCTGACGTCAGCGGCTTGCCATCGTGGAACTTCGCCTTGGGATCGAGCTTGAACGTGTACGACGTCGCATCGGGCGCCGCCGTGACCGTCGCGAGCTCGGGCTCGATCTTGGTCTTGTCTGGCGATGGCAGCATGAGCGCGGAAAACACGGACGCGAAGTACTGGAACTGCGCGTTGGTGACCGCCAGGAACGGATTCACGTGCGCCAACGTCGCGCCCCACAGCGGCGTGAGCGTGCCGCCGGTCGCGGCTGGTTTGGGTGCGACGGTGGGCTGCGCCGCGGGAGCAGTGGTGGGCTTGGCGACCGCGGCAGCAGTCGGGGCAGCGGCGGCGGTGGTCGGCTGCGCGGCTGGCGCCGTCGTCGGCTTCGGCGCGGCTGGAGCCGCGGTTGGAGCAGGTGGCGCGGGCTGCGCACACGCCTGGAGCAGGGCGGCAGCGCCGCCAAGAACCGTCAGTCGCAGAAGCTGGCGACGCGAGAACATAAGGGGGGCCTTCCTCTCTGACCAGTCGGGCGCGGACCCGGCCGTGCCTCTGAAGAAATTCACCGTTGCTTCAAAGGCGGCGCCAGTCTAAAGTGGCACTGAATTCGTGTCAAGGTTACCCAGTACGCGTGCCTGATCCACTCCGCGCTTCGCGCTCCGGGACCAGCGGCCCGCTTCGGGAGCACTAGTCGCCCCTGCGCATCGCTGCCGTTGAGACGATCCACACGCGCTACGCACTGCGCCGGCCCACCGGGCCCGCCGGCGCGTTCAACGCGGTGCGCCAGTCGATCGTCATCAAGCTGACGACCGATGCCGGCCTGGTCGGTTGGGGCGAGACGTATGCGCTGGCTGGCGTGCGCGCTGCCATTCGGGATGTCCTGGCGCCGCTGCTGATCGGTCGCGACCCGCTCGACCGTGGCCAGTTGCATCAGCAAGCATGGGACGCCACGTTTGGCAACGGATTCGCGGTCGGCGGTATCGACATCGCCCTGCACGACCTGTGCGGCAAAGCCCTCGGCGTACCCGTTCATCAGTTGTTCGGTGGAGCACGCCGCTCGCACGTGCCGGTCTACGCCTCCGGCCTCTGCTACTTTCCGGACACCGACCCCGCGACCTACTGGCTGGACGAAGCCTGCGTTCTGCTGAGCCGCGGTTTTTCGAGAGGCATCAAGATGCGCATCGGACGTTTTCCGCCGGAGCACGAGCTGCCACTCATCGCCAGAGTCCGCGAAGCCCTTCCGCCAACCGTGAAACTCATGGTCGACGCCTGGGGCTCGTACACACCCGCCACCGCGCTGCGCGTCGGTCGCGCGCTCCATGACCTCGGGCTGTACTGGTACGAGGAGCCTTTGCCGCAGGCGGGCTACGCCGGCTATCCGGAGCTGTGCGCGGCGTTGGATATCGCGGTCGCCGGTGGCGAGATGCTGGGATCACGCGCGGACTTCAAGGTCGCCATCGATGCACGCGCCTTCGACATCGTCCAACCCGACATTTGCATCTGCGGCGGCATCGGCGAGGCGCTGTTCGTCGCCGACCTGGCGCGGCTCGCTGGGATCCAGTGCGCGCCGCACTCCTGGAACGGCGCCATCATGAATGCCGCCACCCTCCACCTCGCCGCGCTTTTGCCGGATCCGACCCGCATGCCTGGCTTCGATGTGCCAATGCTCGAGTTCGACACTACCGAAAACCCGTGCATGACCGACGAGCTCGCCGAGCCGCTGTCGCTGCGCGAGGGGTGCTTCGAAGTCCCCATGTCCTCCGGCCTCGGCGTTGAGATCGACGAGGAGCGCATCCGCGCCGCGGCGCTCGACGAATGACCAGTCTGGCTTCCACACTCCGCGTCCCCGCCGGCGCCGACGCGGCAGCGCTCGAGCTGCCGGTGCGGATCGCCCGCGCTCCCAAACGCGGGCCGCACGTGGTAGTGCTCGGGGGCGTCCACGGCGACGAGTACGAGGGCCGCGCCGCTGCCGCCTTTATCTCCCAGGACGTTGACGGTCGATTGCTTCGAGGCTCCGTGTCGATTGTGCCCAGCGCGAATGCGCCCGCGTGCGACGCTGGTACGCGCACCAGTCCCATCGATGGCCTGAATCTGGCGCGCACCTTCCCAGGCAGGCCAGACGGCACCGTCACCGAGCGCATCGCGCACGTGCTGGCCGACCTCATCGGTAGCGCGGACCTACTGATCGACCTCCACAGCGCCGGCCAGCACTACGCGATGCCGCTGCTGTGTGGCAGCCTTGTCGCCGCGGATCCGCTCGGCCAGCGCTGCGAAGCGGCAGCACTGGCGTTCGGCGCGCCAATTTTCTGGGGCCATCCCGAGGTCGCCCCGGGCCGCTCACTGTCGGTCGCGCTCGCGGCCGGCATTCCGTGCTTGTACGCCGAATGTGGCGGGGGCGGTCGCGCGCGACCCTCCGACCTCCTCGCCTACCGTCAGGGCGTTGCCCGTATCCTGGCTCATCTCGACATGCAGCCGTGTGTGACACCGCCCGCTCCGCCGCCCAGGATGCGGCTGCGCAGCGATGGCAACGTCGATCTGGCGCTCGCGGTTTCGCGCGCGGGCATCCTGCTCGAACGCGTCGGGGTGCTCGATCGGGTCCGCACTGGCGACGTCCTGGGTACGGTCGTTGACGATCTGGGCACACTGCTGGAGGAGCTGCGTGCGCCGTCCGACGGCATCGTCGTCATGGCCCGTCGCACCGCACGCGTTCGCCCTGGCGATGGTGCCTATCTCCTGGCTCACGAGGAGGGCTCTCTCCAATGATCAATCCTGGCTCGCCGATGGCGCCCGATGCCCTGCAGGGCGTTGTGCCCGCGCTCATCACACCGCTCGACCCGGATGGACACGTCGACGAAGCATCGGTCGCTTCGCTAGTCGAGTTTCAGATTGCCGCGGGCGTGCACGGGCTGCTCGCGCTGGGGTCCACCGGTGAGGGGCCTCTGCTCTCGGTCGATGACAAGCTGCGCATGGTGCGCAGCACGGTCGAAGCCGCGCGCGGGCGCGTACCGATCATGGTCGGCATCGCGCATTCCAGTCCGGCCGAGAGCGTGGCTTTCGGCCGCCAGGCCCACCAGGCTGGCGCCAACGCGTTGGTCACGACTCCACCTTTCTACTTTCTGTCCACGCAGCCGGAGCTGCTCGACTACTACCGCTATGTCCATGCTCGGCTCGACCTGCCGCTGATCACCTACGACGTCCCGAGCGCGGTCAAAACCAGGATCGCCGCGTCGACGGTCCGCGCTCTGGCTGACGAGGGCTTGATCGTCGGCATCAAGGATTCGAGCGGTGACCTGGCAGGCTTCCGCGACTTGCTCATCGCTACACAGCACCTACCCCACTTCCACGCGTTGACGGGCTCGGAGCATTACCTGGATGCGGCCATGCTGGTCGGCGGCCATGGCGGCGTGCTGGGGCTGGCCAGCGTCATTCCGGAGCTGTACGTCGAAATCTACGAAGCGGCTCGGGCAGGGATCTGGGGACGCGCCAATCAGTTGCAGCAACGCGCCATTGCCGCGCTGCAGATGATTTATGTTGGGCCCAGCGGTGGTTCGCTGACGGCAGGCGCTGTTGGCAGCTTCAAGCTGGCGCTCCGCGATATGGGCGTGATCCGCCACGCGACGGTCTCGAATCCGCTGCTGCCGCTCGACGACGAGGCGATCGCGCGAGTGCGTGAGATCATGGCTCGCGTGGGAATCAGGTCGCCAGTCGCGCGAGCGTGACGCGGGAGCCCCCGCCTGCGAGAGGCGGCGGGTGTTTTGCCGTCGAATTCGAGGGCACGGGCTAACGCCCCGCGGCCACACTACCCGTTGGGGTAGGGCGCAAAAACTACCCCCAGGCGCGTTTTGGATTTCCTCGTTGCTCCAGATACTTGGGACAACGAAGGAGTTCACAAAGTCGTGTTGAACATCAGTAAGGTCACCGAGAACAACGGACGCATTCTGATCCAGGATCCCCCGATTGCCCGTTTTCTGTTCCAGAGCACGCTCGCGAGCTGGTTCTGGCTGGTTGTGCGCGTCTTTGTTGGGTGGCAGTTCCTCGATGCGGGTTGGCACAAGCTGAACACACCCGCCTGGGTGGACGGTTCGGGCGCGGGCATCGCTGGCTTTTGGAAAAATGCGCTGGCAGTCAACAATGGCAAGCCAGTCATCACGTACGACTGGTACCGCGGCTTCATTCAGTTCCTGGTCGACACGAACTCCGCGGGCTGGTTCAGCTACGTAATCGTCGGCGGCGAGATCGCCGTTGGTCTGGGCCTGATCCTCGGCGCATTCGTCGGTATCGCCGCGTTTGGCGGACTGCTGATGAACATCGCATTCTTGCTCGCGGGCACCACGAGCACGAACCCTGTCCTGGCGGTGCTCGGGATCGCGCTGGTGCTGGCCTGGAAGAACGCGGGCTACGTCGGACTAGACCGCTTCTTCCTGCCCCTGATCGGCACCCCGTGGCAGCGGCCCAGCGTCACGACCGAACGGGTGCAGCTGGAACACCAGTTGGCAGCCTGACCACAACCCGAGTGCCCGCGGTCGGCGCGCTCACAACTTCCAGTGAGCCGCCGACCGATTCGGCACGTTCGCGCATCGTCGACAGTCCGAAGTGCGGCGCGGCGTCAGTGCCGGGCCGCGCTCGGCTGCCGGTGACAAAGCCGCGGCCATCGTCTGTTATCACCACCTCCAGCTCCCGGCCGCTAGAGGTGATGCGCACCTCGACGGTGCGCGCTTCGGCATGCTTGCGCACGTTGGCGAGCGCCTCCTGGACGATGCGCAGCAGTTGCAGCTCGGCTGCGGGCGCTAGTCCATCCAGCGTGGTACCCGGCGTCACAACCAGCGTCGCCGAAACCCCGCTCTGCTCCTTCCAACTGTTCAGAAACTCAGTTAGCGCGTCGACTAAGCTTCGGCCTGGGCCGAGCGACGTACGCAGGGCCAGGATGCCCTCGCGCACATCGGCGTACGCCGTGCGCGCCGCATCGCCAAGCTGATCGACTTGCGTTGCCGCCCGATCGCTCTCCCCGCGCTTCAGTAGCTCAAGCACCGCCTGCGCCTTCGTGTTCACGTAGCCGAGCACCTGGGCCAGGCTGTCGTGCATCTCGCGGGCGATCCGATCGCGCTCCTCGCTGATCGCCGTCTCGCGCACTCGGCGATGCAATCGCGCATTCTCGATGGCCAGCGCCGCCTGGGTCGCGAACCGTGCCAGAGCCTCTTCATCCTCGGCCGAGAATTCGGTCGCGCCGAGCTTTTCCGCGAGATACAGGTTGCCGAGCACGCGGCCGGCCGACACGACGGGGACGGCGAGCAGCGAGTGCATCGGCGGATGGTGGGGCGGGAAGCCGATCGATCGTGGATCTCTGGAGAGATCCGGCATGCGCAGCCGCTGACCTTCTTCGAGCACCACCGCCAGGAGCCCGTGGCCGACGGGTGGGGGTCCGATCTGCGAGCGGACTTCGGGCGAGATCCCGGCAGTGATGAATGCTTCGATGCCGCCACCGGTGTGGGGAACCGACAGCGCGCCATAGCGTGCGCCCAGCAGGTCGGTGGCATGATCGACCACCTTCTGCAACACCTGGTCGAGCCCCAGCTCACCGGCGACGTCCAGTCCCGCCTCGTGCAGCGCGAGTAGCTCGCGGTTCTGGCGTGCCAGGCGCGCCTGCATGCGCTCGATGCGACCAAATACGGTTTCGCTGAACACCAGCACGGCGAAGAGCACCATTCCAAGCAGCAGGGCATCGCCAACCCATGACTGCAGGAGGTCAGATTGCAGGTTTCGTCTGGCGACGTCCACCAGCACCAGGAACGCCAGCGGCGCGACGATGGTCGTCCACTTCAGCTGGCGCAGGCTCATGTCACCACCTTAGCTAACGCCGGGTCTACTACGCTCGCGCTACGTCCTCGCGCTGAGTTAGAGCCACGCGCCAGCAGGCAACGGAGTATTACGACTCGTAACCGTCGCGACACGCCAAGGAAACACGACTGTGTGCAGATGGTGGCGCGCGGTGTAACGCACGGGCATAGTTTCTGCGCTCTCGGCTTCCTCACAGAGAGAGGGAAGTTGGGTATGTCAACAGTACTGAAGTCGTTGGTCGAGAGGATCATCACGGACGCTGGATTCCGCACGGCGTTCATCATGAAGCCTCAACAAATCCTCAAGAGTCAGGTCATCTCACGCGCCGAGCGACGCGCGTTGCTCCGCGCACGGCGGCGCCTGATACTGGCAGGGTCGGGAAGCGAGGTTGCGCTCACCCCCTTCGAATGGCCGTAAAGACGCTTCGGAGGCAGGCGGCCGAAGAGCTGCAGCAGCTTCTGAATGGAGAAGGATCGAGTTTCCCCGGTCTCAATTGGGTGAGGCTGTCGCTCCAGACGAGAGGGAAACTGTTGTCGGGCGACAACCGTGGATTCGCGTGGGGGTTAGTTCCGCTGCTGGTCATCGACGCCGCCGGCGGCGACCCTCGCGCCGGACTGCCGCTGGCGGCCGCGGCTGAGTGCCTGGTCGCCGCCAGCGACGTGCTCGACGATGTTGAGGACGGCGATTGCGCCATTGGACTGGAGCGGGTCTGCGGCATCCCAACGGCAATTAACGTTGGGACGTTTTTGACATTTATGTCCCAGGTGGCCATTCACCGCTTGACGTCGCTGGGTTTCCAGGCGGACGTGGTGCGCGACGTCGGGTGCGTGCTCGCAACCGCCTCGGCGCGCGCTTGCGGGGGCCAGCAGCGTGACATCGATCAGAACGACGCATTGCTGACAGAATCCGGCTACCTCGAGATGGTCGAGGCCAAGTCCGGAGCAATTGTCGAAGGCTTGTGCCGCGCTGCTGCGATCGTCGCGGGAGCTTCGACAGAAGCGATCGAACGGTACGCACAGTTTGGACGCAATCTGGGCATCGCCTTGCAGGTCAGCAACGATGTGCGGGCTGTCTCCATCCAACAAAACCAGCGCAACGACGTCGCGGCCGTCAAACGCACGCTGCCGCTCGCCTTTGCGCTCGAGCATGCACCGGCGCTGGCACATGAGTTCGTTGCGGCGGCCCACGAGGGGCAGCTCGCAGCGCACGATGCCCAGCGCCTGAGCGACCTCATGCACACAAGCGGCGGGGTTCTGTATTCGTCCGTGGTGGCCGACGTGTACTTCGAGGAGGCGGCGGCGTGTCTCGATGAGGCCAACTGCGCCGAGCAAACGCAACTTCGGGCCTTCCTGAGATCGATACGCCGGTGACCGCCGAAGACACTGCGCGCCCGCTGCTCAGCGGGCGCCTTGCTCCGCTCGTCGTTTCACTCGCCGTCGCGACTGCCATGCTTGCTCCGTTGCTGACGGGCGACCTGGCACCGGACGTCGGCGCTGAAACTCGCTACGCAGACGACACGTGGGTGATCAGCAGGGTGACCCGCGGCGGACTCGCCGATCAGGCAGGACTCAGGATCGGAGATGTCGTCGAAACCCTCGACGGAACGCCTCCGGTTGCTCGACGGATGACGAGTCCGTCGCTCGACATCAAGGGTGTCAGGACGTGGCGTGTGTTGCGTAGCGGTGAGCAGGTCGTCGCAGTCGTTGATCCGGCAGTTGCCCCGTTCGCGACGCGCCTCGAGCCGCTGGTGATGCTCGGACTGGCGCTCGTGTTCTGGGGGTCGGGGCTCGTCGTTCGGCTGTTCAAGCCGCTGGAGCCGCTCGCGTACAGCTACTGGCGTTTGAGTATGACCGTCGCGCTGGCCATCGGACTGGCCCCGGCAGCTGCTCGCGATAACGGGTTTGCGAAAGTGCTGGAAGTTCTGGCGTTTGCCGTGGCGCCCGCCTTCTTCTGCGACTTCTGCGCGGCGTTTGGCTCGCAGCGTCGAACGGCGGGTCGGCGGTTCGCGCAGGTACTTTGCGTGAGCGGAGCGATTGTCGGAGTCATCTATCTGGTTGGCGGCTATCTGGGGGCGTGGTGGTATGACGCCGTGCGCGGCGTGCTGCTGCTTCTTCTAGCGGCCGGCTGCATCGCCGGGCTCGCCTTGCTGGTACGCGCCTATCGGCAACCAATCTCTACACGCGCTCGCCACCAGATCCAGATCGTCGTTCTTGGAGCGGCGGCGGGTGCGCTCCCGCTGACGCTGTTGTCGGCGATCCCTGAAGCGCTCGGGGCGCCTTCCATCGTGCGCCCGCAACTGGCAGCGTTCGCCCTGATCGCGTTACCCGCCGCCGTCGCGTATGCCATCGTGCGGCACCGGCTGCTCGACATCGATGTCGTCCTCAGCCGGACGCTGGTGTACGCGCTCATGTCCCTGCTCCTGGCCGGCTGTTACGCGCTCGTCCTTGTGGTTGCGAACCTGTTGACGCCCGAGCACACCCAGGAAATGTCGCCGTCGTTGCTGGTGCTGTTCTTCGCAGTCATCACGGCGAGCTTCATCCCACTCCACAATCGGTTGCGACGCCTTACAGATCGCCTGATTTACGGCGACCGTTACAACCACGTGTACTTGTTGCGCGAGCTGGCGGCACAGTTTGCGTCGGTGGCTCCCATTGACGAAGTCCTGCCAAGCATCACCCGCAGCATCACTCAGTCGATGAACCTGGAGGGTGCCGCGGTGCTTCTGCAGCAGCCGGATGGCGCTCTCGCCGTCCGCGCGGCCAGCGGCGCATGCACCGAACCCGCCTATGCGGAAATGCTTGTCACGCGAGGCGTAGCACGCCGAGATGGCCATGCCATCGACGCCGCGGAGACGGGACATTGGTTGCCGCTGGTCGCACACGGCGGAGATGCGGGACTCCTGTATCTCGGCCCGAAGCGCACTCGCGTGCCGCTCGGACCCGAGGACCTCAGCGTGGCCCAGACAATCGCCAGCAACGCCGCGATCTCCGTTGCCAATGCGCTCCTGGTCGACCGCTTGCGCGCCAAGGTGACGGAGCTCGAGCTCCTCCGCGATCGGCTGCTTCACGCCGAGGAGGCGGAACGGAAGCGCGTTGCGCAGGACCTCCACGATGGAGCATTGCATACGCTCCTCGCACTGGTGCGTCAGGCCGAAAGCGCGGTCGACAGAGTCTTCGCCGCCGACGACCCCAATGGACTACAGATGTCGGTGCAGATCGCGGCGATCGCCGAACGTGGACGCCTTGCTGCGTATGAGCTGCGCGCTACGTGCTCCGACCTTTATCCGTCCGAGCTGGAGCACCTGGGCGTTGTCGCGGCGCTGGACAGACTCACTGAGTCTCTGAGCCTGCAGGAGGACCTGGAGGTCGCATTCACGCGATCCTCTTTTCCAGTGGACTGCCGGCTTCCGGAAGCGGTCGAGGACGCAATCTATCGTGCTGCGCGCGAGGGACTGGACAACGTGAGCCGGCACGCTGGGGCTCGGTACGTCGGAGTGGAGCTGAGGCTCGAACCGGACGCGGTCGTCCTTGTCGTCGAGGACGATGGTCATGGGTTCAGTGCGCCAATCTCCAGCGTGGCGCTGCTGCGCTCAGGACACTTCGGTCTGGCGAGTATGCGCGATCGCGCCGAGCGTCTGAGCGGTTCGCTCGAGATTTCGTCCACGCGCGGCGCCGGATCCCGCCTGTGCGTGCGGATCCCGTGTGAGCCGGTCGCGGCGATGCTGGAGGCGAGGTCAGCATGAATCGGATACGCATCGTGCTCGCCGACGACCACTTTGTGACGCGTGAAGGGACCCGCAGAGTGCTCGATGCGGAGCCGGATATGGATGTCATTGCCGAAGCGGCAGATGGTGCGGAGACCATTCGCCTGGCGCAGGCGGTACGACCCGACCTCGTCGTGCTCGACATCAGCATGCCGCGCGTCAACGGCATTGAAGTCGCGCGGGAGATTCGACAGACGCTGCCGGCGACGCGCATCGTTGTCCTGACCGGCTACGACAACCGTCAATATGCCGAGGCGCTAGCGCGAATCGGTGTGGATGGTTTCCTGTCGAAAACGGCTGCCGCCGGACAGCTCATCGGCGCAATACGCGCAGCTCACGCGGGACTACGAACCGCTGCGCGCGAGATGGGGCACGAGCACGGGGATGTCGAGGAGCCCACGAACCGAGAGCTCGAAGTCCTGCACCTGGTCGCGGAGGGATGCCGAAATCGCGAAATCGCCGAGCGCTTGTGCACCAGCGAACGAACCGTCGAGTTCCACCTCGGCAACCTGTTCCGCAAACTCTCGTCCCGAACAAGAACGGAAGTCGTGCACCGCGCCCGTGAACGCGGCTTGCTGGCCTGATTGAACTAGGAGGCTGATGAAAAAGATCCTTCGACAGGCTCAGGACGACCCTTCGACAGGCTCAGGGTGAGCGGAGCCGTAGCAATTACGCTCATGGTGAGCTTGTCGAATCCAGAGCGGGACCGCCTTTTCATCAGCCTGTTAGGAGCGAGGCAGCTGCTTAAGCCTGGCGACCAGGTCGGTCAGCGTCGAGAGCTCGTCGGCGGTCAGCGAGTCAGCGGGCGACTCATTCACCAGGCGCTCGACGCGCCCGAGTTGCCCGGCGAGATACCTGAGTGAGTCGGCGCGCATCGCCGCGAGTTCGACGCGAAATCGAACGCTCGCTCCAGTCCTCGATGACCAGATCGGTGGTGTTGACCTCGTCGAAGCCGTGGTCGATGTTTCAGGCCGAGTCGTGGACCGCTGCCAGGCAGAGGGGCAGCGGGACCAGGGCCTGCCAATCTCGTACTCAATGTGTTTCCAGGCGCCGGAATCATGGCATTCGTGTGCCCGCATAGATACATCGTTGCCGAACCGCGACTGGATTTACCCGTGGATTTCCACAGTCTTTTGGCACGCGGTGTGCGCCACACTCGGTGGTCCCTTCTGAGGTGATCGTTCCCGTGCGAAATCTCACTCCATTTCTGGCGTTGGCACTCCTGCTCGGTGCAATCGCGGTGAGCCCCGCGGCGTTGGCTGCTGGCCTGCCGCGGACCGTCAACGGCAAACACGTCATGTGGGCCGCCGGTCAGGGGTACCCGTCGACGGACCAGACATCGGCCAACAATCTGCTGTACCACGGCGGGACCGTTCAGACCGTGCCCGCGGTCTTCATCGTCTACTGGGGCATCGAATGGCAGGAAGGCTTCACGGCCTCGCACGGAGCGTTCACCTATACCAGTGCCACGATTCAGACCTACATCAATTCGTTCTTTGCGAACGTGGGTGGTAGTCCATGGGCGGGCGTGCAAACGCAATATTGTCAGCGAATTATTGCGCCAGCGTTGTCGTGCACCGGGCAACGAGGCGCGCAGTTTATCAGCAACCCATCGGGGCAGTTGAAAGGCACGTGGACGGACCCCACACCGGTACCCGCTGATATCGTCACGACCGGGCTCGCGAGCAACTTCACAAACGACCCACTGGAGACTGAAGCGAGCAGAGCGGCTGAGCACTTCGGCTATGACGCCAACGCCACGTACTTCATCTTCACCCCGCCCAACCATGGTGCGACCGGCTACGGCTCGATCTACTGCGCGTACCATTCCGAGACCGGCCACACGACCAGTCCCGGCGTGCGCTATGCGTTCATCCCGTTTCTTCCTGAGCTGGCGCCCGCCTGTGGCGCGAACTCGGTGAACGTGGAGGATGATGCGTTCGGCCACGGGTTCCTTGATGGCTACAGCATCACCGCTGGCCACGAGTACGCAGAGGCGGTGACTGACCCCAGCAACTTCACGGGTCTTCAGGATGGTTGGAACGACGCGACGACAAGCGAAAATGCCGACAAGTGTGCCTGGCGGGGTCTCCAGAACATCACGCTCGGAGGCCAGCGATATGCCATCCAGCCACTGTGGAGCAACGAGGCCAACGGTGGCCAGGGTGCGTGCGTGGTGAGTCGCTAAACGTCGAGACCACAGATCGGATAGGCACGTGTTCGCCCGCCGCGGCATTTAGGACAAGATCCGTCCTGAACCCGGCTGGAGCTCCAACGCCGAGCGTACCGTCTCCTCGGGATGCCAATTACGCTGGCCGTAGCCGTACGCTTCTCGACGTGCCAATGACGCTGGCCGTGGGCGAGCCTGCCGCTGGTCCGTGGCGTGCTGCTCCGCTGTCGGAGCTGGTCGCGATGCTGCTCGACGCAGGCGGACCGCACGTTGGTCGGCCGCGCATCGTCGCGGTAGACGGCCGAAGTGGGAGTGGGAAGACGACGCTCGCCGAGCGGGTACGGACTGCCGTGCCTGGTGCGGAGGTTGTGCACACCGACGACATCGCCTGGTGGCACTCCCGTTTCGGCTGGCACGACCTGATGATCGACGGCGTGCTCGAACCCCTTCACCGTGGGCAGTCGGTGCACTACCAGCCACCGGCGTGGCCGAGCCACGGGCGTGCTGGGCAGATCGATGTGTCGGCGACAGCGTCAGTGGTGATTATCGAGGGCGTCGGCGCTGGCCGGCGGGAGCTCAACCACCTGCTCGACGCGATGGTCTGGTTGCAGTCAGACGATGGCGAAGCCGAGCGCCGCGGGATGCTCCGCGGCGGGAGCGATGCCGCGACGAGGGAACGCTGGCGCGAATGGATGACCGAAGAGATTCCATTCCTGGCTGCCGACCGACCCTGGGAACGGGCAACAATCATCGTCGCGGGCACTGGCGACGTCCCGTACGACCCGATCGACGAAGTCGTCATCTCCGCACCCTGCCCGCAGGCTGACCCCTCCCAGCCGCGGCGCAACCGCCACTGACACCAGCAGAAATATGTGTCAGCCCACATGTGCCCTCGCTGGACTGTCCCTACCGATGCCAAGGCAAAGCACATCAAGCGCGATCCGCGCGTCAGTGGAGGGCTTTCGAAACCAGGTGAGCACCGCGCCGACCGGCGTAGGATAGCTGCGCTCGTCCGGGCCTGTTCACTGTCGTTCGGGCACCGCGACGTGAGAAGCGAGCGAGGAGGTCGAGTCGGATGACCGGGCGCTTCGACGGCAAGGTGGTCGTGATCACCGGCGCGGCGGGCGGCATCGGCCGCGCGACCGCGGTGCGGTTCGCCCAGGAGGGGGCCTGCCTGGTACTGGTCGACCTCGCCGAGGCGCCCCTCGACGACGCCGTCGGTGCTGTCCGGGAGGCCGGAGGAACGTCGCTCGCGGTCGCCGCCGACGTGACCCGCTCGAGCGACGTCGAACGGTACACGGCCGCGGCGGTCGAGCGCTTCGGCGGAATCGACTGCTTCTTCAACAACGCTGGCGTCGAGGGCACCGTCACGCCGTTGCTGGACTACCCAGAAGAGGCCTTCGATCGGGTGATCGCGGTCAACCTGAAGGGTGTCTGGCTCGGGCTGCAGCACGTCGGCAGGGTCATGCGGGACCGAGGCGGTGGTGCGATCGTCAACACCGCCTCGATCGCCGGGCTGCGCGGCGGACGCTCGCACATCGCGGCATACAGCGCCTCCAAATGGGCGGTCGTCGGCTTGACGCGCACCGCCGCGTTAGAATTCGCCCCCCATGGCGTTCGGGTGAACGCCGTCTGCCCGGCGCCGGTCGAGACGCGGATGATGCGCTCGCTCGAGCGCGGGCTGAACCCTGCCGACCCGGAGAGCGTGCATGCGCAAAATGAGGCGGGGAACCCTTTGGGGCGCTATGCGCAGCCCGAGGAGGTCGCCGCGCTGGTGGCATTCCTGTGCAGTCCGGACGCCGCCTACATAACCGGCGGTGTCTACCCGATCGACGGTGGGGCCACGGCGTGACACACGTCCTGCATGTGCGGGTGCGCAACGGGATCGATGACTTAATGAAATACCCGCGAGTAGTTGCGACGCCCGATGGCGAATCGCACTTCGAGGACATCGGCGTGCCGCTAGAGGTTGCACAGGTGGTGCCTGGCAGGCCGGCGACTGAGTCTGGGCCTCCCATCGCAACGAGTGCTGCAACCCTGCTGCGCATCGCGGCCGGGTGGGAGGCCACCTGGCATCCGATGCCAAAGCATTGGTTCTGCGTGACGCTCGCAGGCGAAATGGAATGTACGACCAGCGATGGCGAGACGCGCCGCTTTGGGCCCGGCAGCATCTATTTCCTTGACGACACAACTGGCAAGGGTCACCACAGCCACGTTGTCGGCAACGCTGACTGGATCGGCGTCGGTGTCGACCTGGCTCAGACGAAGACGGACAGCGCCAACGACAAGGCCATTGTGGCGCGGTTCGTGGAGCAAGTGACGAATCAAGGTCACTTCGAGGTTTTCGACGAGCTCGTAGCTTCGGACTTCGTGCTGCACAGCGGGCTGCTCGGCGAAGTGCGTGGCCGCGAGGCGTACAAACAAATGGCCCTGAGCGCCTCGAATGCCTGCCCAGATCCGCATGCGACCATTGAGGACCTGCTAGGCGCACAAGCCCATACGGTGGTAGTTCGCTTGAGATACCGTGGAACCGACACGGGCGGATTTGTCAGGGGTTACCCAGCGACAGGAAAGCCGTTCGAATTTGGCGCGATGTACATCTGGCGCGTCATCGATGGCAAATTGAGCGAGTTGCGGCACGAAGCCGATCGGGTCCGGCTGCTGCAGCAGCTCGGCATTCTCAGCGAGTAAGTCGCTTATGAGTCCGCCAGCTGATTCGCAACAATTGACTCTGGGCCAGCTAATCTCAGCAAATGGGTTGCGACGCGGAAGAAATGCGGGTTCTCGGTCGGCGCAGTGCCGTCAGTGATCTCTCCCCGTCTGTTACAACTGGTCACGGCACCATGATGAAGGCTTGGCCATCTGGCAGTCGGTAGACTCGAAAGTCTCGGTCCAAGCTGAATACCTCGTGTAGCCTGTGATCCTCGGCCAGCGCCACCAAGGATGCGTCTGCGAGATCCATCGGGAGATCTTTGTATTGCTCCATCAGTGCGGGCATGCGAGCGAGCATGGTTGCGCTCGCGTCGGCCAGGATCAGCTGGCCGCTTCGGATCATCAGCCAGAGTGGTTCCTGTCCTCGCCAGCCGGCTTCAGCGCCAAGCAGGTACATGGCCTCTGTGAAGGCCGGCCAGGTGCTGAGCATCGGCCCAACAAGCGTCCGAGCAGCTTCGACGCACTTTGCGTGCTGACTATCGCGACGGTCGATCAGCGCGATCAGTGGACCCGCGTCCGTAAGGATCACCCTTTGCGCCGTTTGGATCGTGCGCGAAGTAATGCGGCGAAGGCCTGGCCGGTGCGTCGCGAATGGTCGCCACCGATGTCGACCGAACCGACGATGTCGCCGAGCTCATGCAGCAGCGTGCCGCCAAGAATCTCATCGCAGCGCCGACGGATGGCCTCGCGGATGAGCACCGAGGCCGGGACGCCCTCGCGAGCAGCTGCCTGTTCCAGCCTGTGCTGTAGCTCGGGGTCGAGTCGGAAGCTCTTCGCCATCCACGCACTGTATCACATGACATTGAGATTGTATTACACACCGCGAGGGCTTCGGCTCACCCATGGCGACCTACGAGCCGGGCTCCTTGGGTGGTGGGTATAGGCCGAGAGTGTCGGCGCGGCGCTGCATCTCATCGACTGTGATCGGCTCACGCACAGTTCGCACGTTCCAGCGGTGGCCAAATGGGTCGCGGAAGGAGCCCATGCGCACCCCCCACCACTCGTCCCTTGCTGCGCGCAGCACCGTCGCGCCGGCGGCGACAGCGCGGTCGAGCACAGCGTCGACGTCGTCGACACGCACGAGCAGGCGCGGACCGGGCGGTGGGGGGCTGGCCGAATCGTCTACCGCTGGGCCGACGATGCCGTCCTCCGGGAACTCGTCCAGCACGATGAATTCCGCGTCGTTGAGCCGCAGGATGGCATGACCAACGCGGCCGTAGTGCATCAAACGCCACTTCTCTCGGGCGCCGAACACGACGGTGTAGAACTCGATGGCGTGCATTGCGTCGCGCACGACCAGCAACGGTTGGATGGCGGCGCTGGAAGCATCTGATTGGTCGATCATCACATCCACTCGGTCTCGTCGCAGCCTATCAGAGCGTGCGTCTGACATGATCACGGCCACCAGCCTGGCGAACCAGGTCGTCTACACCGGCGATGTGGTGAGGTGGCCTGACCACATGTGGTGAGTCGCGTGGTGATCTACGTAAAATGGCAGGCCGCCAGGTGGCCCTCGGCTTTCAGTTCTAGCGGTGGCTCCACTTCGGCACACACTGGCTGGGCGAGCGGGCAGCGCGGATGAAAGCGACACCCTGTGGGCGGGTTGAGCGGGGTTGGTATCTCACCTGCAAGGGGGCGCATGCGGCCCCGCGTGGCCGGGTCGATCGACGGGATGCAGTCGAGCAAGGCGCGGGTGTACGGATGCTTTGGCTGCGCATATAGCTGTTCACTGGGCGCCTCTTCGACGACCTTGCCCAGGTACATGACCAGGACGCGCTCGGTAAAGTGGTGGACCACGGCCAGGTCGTGCGACACCAGCAAGATGGTGAGGTGGAATTCCTCGCGCAGATCGGCGAGCAGATTGAGCACCTGGGCCTGGATCGAAACATCGAGCGCGGAGACAGGCTCGTCGGCCACGATGAAGCGCGCCCCCACGGCGAGGGCACGGGCGATGCCGATGCGCTGCCGCTGGCCACCGCTGAAGTGATGCGGATAGCGGTCGAGCGCGCGCTCATCCAGTCCGACTCTGGCGAGCAACCTCGAGATGTGCTCGCGGTTAGCGCGGTGGTCGCGCTGGCCGTGGGCGAGCATGCCCTCCTCGATAATGTCGATGACGCGCTTGCGTGGATCGAGCGAGGCGTACGGATCCTGGAAGACCATCTGCATGCCGCTGCGCACTCGCCGTAACTGCTCCGCCGACAGCGACGTGAGGTCCGTTCCTTCGAAGGTGACCGAACCACTGGTCGGCTCGATCAGTCGCAGCAGCAGCCGCCCAAGCGTCGACTTGCCGCAGCCGGACTCACCGACAAGGCCGACGCTCTGGCCCTGAAGAATTGATAGCGAGACGTTGTCGACGGCGCGCACTCGCGCCGCCGGTCGGACAAACGGCAGACCCCCGCCGGCTGGAAAATGCTTGGTCAGACCGGTTGCTGAGACAATTGGAAGTGCGGCTTCCATTGCGACTCCTCGGCAAGACAGCGCACGGTATGACCGTTAGCGACGGGCAAAAGGCTCGGAGTGACCTCGCGACACACGGGCTGGACCAGCGGGCAACGCGCAGCGAAGTGACAGCCGAGCGGCAGATCGATCAGGCTCGGCGGTGCCCCTTCGATGGACCGCAAACGCCGCTCGCGGCGGCCAAGGCGGGGGAGCGAGCCAAGCAGGGCGCGGGTATACGGATGGCGTGGCGCGCCGAACAACTGATCGACCGGCGCCTCTTCGACGATCTTGCCGGCGTACATGACCGCGGCGCGATCGCACAACTCGGCGACGACGCCGAGATTGTGGGTGATCAGAATGAGCGCGGCGCCATCGCGCTGCCGCGCCTCGCGCAGCATGACCAGAATCTGTGCCTGGATCGACACGTCAAGTGCTGTCGTCGGCTCATCGGCCACAATCAGGTCCGGTCGACAGGCCAGCGCGCTAGCGATGATGACGCGCTGGCGCATGCCGCCGCTAAAGCGATGCGGGTAGTCATGCGCACGCCGTTCACTGTCCGGAATGCCGACCGACTTCAGCATCTGCACGCCGAGTCGCCATGCCTGGCGGGCGCTCACCGGCCGGTGAAACTTGAACGGCTCTGCCACGTGCTCGCCGACCGTGAGCACCGGGTTCAGCGAAGTCATCGGATCCTGGAAGATCAGGCTGATCCTATTGCCGCGCAGCGCGCGCATTTGTTCCGCGGTCTTGAGCAGCAAGTCCTCGCCGCGAAACAGGATCTCGCCGCCGAGCGTTCGACCCGGCGGCGGCACCAGACCCAGGAGCGACAGGGCAACCGTGCTCTTGCCGGAGCCCGATTCGCCGACGATCCCAAGGGCCTCACCCCGATCCAACCGGAGGTCAATGCGGTCGACAGCGACAACTTCACCCGCTGGCGTGAAGAACGACGTGCGCAGGCCCCGCACGTCAAGCAGTGGTTTTTCGACGTTCATGCAGGGTCAGGCTCGAGCTGCAACATGCGACTCAGCGGATGGCGGTAGGAGTGTCGAGCACGTCGCGCAGACGCGGGTCCACCGCGTCACGCAGGCCGTCGCCGACGAGGTTGAAGCCGGTCACCAGGAGGGTGATCGCCAGGCCGGGAAAAATGGCCATCCACGGCCCCTGGCCCATGAAGGTACGGCTCGTGCTGATCAAGCCGCCGAGCGACGGATTGGGCGGTCCGATGCCCAGCCCCAGGAAGCCCAGGCTGGCCTCGATCAGGATGGCCGCCGACAACTGCAGCGTGGACGCGACGATGATCGGCGCAACGACGTTGGGCAGGATGTGCGTGCGGACGATCACCGCCTCGCGCACGCCCAGCGCGCGGGCCGCCTCCACGAATTCCTTCTGACGAATCGACAGCACCGGACCACGGGTGACGCGAGCCATGCTCGGCGCGAACAACACGCCCATCGTCAATACGAGATTGAGGATGCTGGAGCCGAGAGCGGCGATCATGGCCAGCGCGAGCAGCAAGCCCGGGAACGCGAAAAACACATCCAACACGCGCATGATGCTGTTGTCGACCGCGCCACCGTAGTAGCCGGCCACCAGTCCCAGCACCACTCCCACGCACAGCCCGAGCGCGACGGCGCCCAGAGCAACCACGATGCTCAGTCGCAAGCCCAGCGTGATGCGCGCCAGCTGATCGCGGCCGAGATTGTCGGTGCCGAACCAGTGCGCCAGTGACGGAGCTTGAAAGCGATCCGCCGGCGCGGTGGCGAACGGGTCCGTCAGTATCGCAGGACCAATTGCAGCCCCCGCCACGAGCACGAGGGTGATGATGACGCCAGCCAGGTTAAGCCGATTCTGGGAAAGCACGCGCAGCAAGCCGTAGCTGCTCGATGGCCGCCGGCGGCGTGCCACCTTGGGCTTGGCGTTGAGCAGGATCGACGCGATGCCCATCGCGCCCTACGCGAACCGGACGCGCGGGTCGATGGCGCCGTACAGCATGTCCACCAGCAGGTTCACGAGCACCACGCTTGCCGCCAAGAACAGGACCGTGCCCTGCACGAGGGTGTAGTCGCGCCCCTGGATGGCGTCGATCAGCATCTTGCCAAGACCCGGTAGGGTGAAGATCGTCTCAATCAAGACCGCCCCGCCGAGCAGGCTGCCCAGGTACAAGCCAACCAGGGTAACAACCGGAATGAGCGCGTTCTTGAGCGCATGCTTGAAGACCACGACGCGTTCCCAGCCACCGCGCGCGCGGGCAGCGGTGATGTAGTCCAGGCGCAGCACTTCCAGCATCGCCGAGCGGGTCATCCGAAGCGTGCCACCAACGACGTACGCGCTGAGCGAGATCGTCGGCAAGAGCATCGTCTGCAGATTGCCAACGGGATCGGTCCGAAAATCGACGTAGCCCAGGGTCGGCCACGTGGGAACGTACAGCGATGCGCCGAGCACGAGCAGGGTGGCGACCCAGAAGCCAGGAACCGACAGCCACACTAGTGACGCGACACGCGTAATTGTGTCGTACAGGGTGTTCTGGCGCATGGCTGCCAGGACGCCAAGCGGGACTCCGATGAGCACGGCAACCAGGATGCTGAGGAACGCGAGCTCGACGGTGACGGGCAGGCGGCGCACGATCTCCGGAGTCACCGGGCCCGACGACAACATCGACGCACCCAGGTCGCCATGCACCGCATTGCCGATCCACTCCACATACTGCACGTGCAGTGGGCGGTCCAGACCGAGCTTCGCGCGCATCTGTGCCAGTGCCTGCGGTGAGGCGCTGGCACTGCTGCCGAGCATGGCGCTGGCCACGTCGCCAGGCAGCAAGCGCATGGTGACAAAGACGACCACGCTCACGCCGAAGAGGATGGGTACCAGCAGGCCCAGGCGCTTAAGAAAGTATTTCAGCATCAGGGGCCAACTATCGGGAGCATGATGCACGATGGGTGCTGGGCATCGTGATAGATCGTTTGTTGCGCAACTCGCATTTCAGCAGAGGTGTTGTTGTTGAGACCGGTGTTCAGGTTGCGGTCGAACCTGGGAAAATTGCTGGACGAGATATCGACGCCGATGCGATGGCCACGGCGGAAGACATTGCTGGTCACCTGCAGATCGATCGATAGCTCGTACACTTCGCCCGGCTCCATCAACCGCGGGTGCTCCCACGAGTCCCGATAGCGCGCGCGGACGATGCCTTCGCAGACGTTCTGGGCGTAGCCGCCCGGATAGTGATCGATCAAGCGCGCCGTGAAGTCAGTGTCGGGTGCGCTCGACGCAGCGAAGAGTTTGACGATGACCGGGCCAGTGACCTCCACGTCGTGCTCGAGCGGCGCGCTGCGATAGACAAGCACGTCGTCGCGTCGCTCCAGTGGGCGCTGGTCGATCGGACCAACCGTCAGGATGTGTTCCCATGTCTGCATGCTGTGGTTCCCGCCGAGGCTGGGCACTGGTCGTTCGGGGTCGTAGCTGTAGCAATCGGGTCGACTGTGCTCGGGCGGCTCGGCAACTAGCCGCCCGTCGCCGTAGAGCGAGTTGGCACCGCCATCGCTGCCAAGGAACCACGGTGTGAACTGAGTGCCGGGTAGCGGCCACGATGGTGCGCTCCGCCACTCATTGATGCCCATGACGAAGATCGTGACCGGCGGCTCGTCGGCGACGCCGTTGGCGATGCCCTTGAGGTGGAAGTCGAACCAGCGCAGCTCCTGTTCGGCAAGCGGATACAGGCTGGCCGCCCCGAAGTCGTAATCACCCAGCGTGGTGCGACTGATGACGTCGTGCTGGAGTTGCCCGGGCGAGTGATTCAACGAGTGCGACCATGGCCCGATCAGCACCCGCTGATTACGGCGAGTGAACTCCGACCGACCTTGCTCGACCAGGCCGTTGAAGTTGATGAAGGCTGACCCGGCGTACGCGTCGTACCAGCCGCACTGGTTGAAGGCCGCCACGTCACCGACCTCGGCGAACTTGTTCTCGTTGCTGATGGTGCGCCAGTAGTCGTCGTACGTCGGGTGCGCGAGCCAGTCCTGGAACCACGGGACGCGCCGCCCAACGGCGACGACGTCGGCATCGACGAGCGGCAGCGTTGACAGGATGCGCTCGTGGTCGTACAGGTCGGTGCGGATGCTCATTGCGCGGCTGCTCGCCCAGAGCAGCATCATCAGCTCGTTCATCATCAGGAAGCTCGGGCCGTTGACGTAGGCACCCTGGCGCCAGTAGTCGGAGGGCGAGACCTGAGGGATGAGCGCTTTGAGGAGTGGATGGCGGAGTGGCGCGACCTGCCACTGGTTGTAGCCCATGTACGAGGGTCCCCACATGCCCACCGGTCCGTTGCACCAGGCCTGCTTGCCCAGCCACTCGAGGGTGTCGTAACCATCGGCGGCATCGTCGAACCAGGGCCGGAACTCGGCGCCCTCGGAGCGGAAACAGCCGCGGCAGTCCTGACTGACAACAACATAGCCGCGGCGGGCGAAATACACACCCAGACTGATGAAGCGGTCGGAGGAAGCCTCGTATGGCGTACGAGTCAGGATCACCGGCGCCGACGAGACGCCGGCTGGCAGGTAGACGTCGGCGGCCAGGTGGACGCCGTCGCGCATCGGCACGCGCACGTTGCTGAGCACGCGGATGTCGGTCACACGTCGTACGCCAGAACGCGCCGCGGGTTCTCGACCAGGATGGTGTAGACGTCCGCTTCGCTGACGCCCGCTGCGCGCAAGGCGGGCGCGAACGTGGTCAGCAGGTGGTCATACCCAGGGCCGTCGTACCAGTGCAGGAGGTGCTTGTAGCACACGTCATGCGACAGCAGCAGGCGCGCCGTGTGGCCCTCCTGCACCAGCTGCACCACATTCTTTATGCGTTGGGCGTCGCGCTGAAAATGCTGCATGCCGACGTGGTCGAACTGCACATAGGCCCCCCTGGCCAGAACGGCGTGGACGTTGTCCAGGTGCGACAGGTCGCCCATGTGGCCGACAATCACATGTTGCAGATCGACGCCTTCGTCCGCGAACAGGTCCAGTTGATCCTGGGCGAGCGTTTCGAGCCAGGTGTGGGTGCTGAGCGGAGCGCCGGTCTTCTTATGCGCGCGCGCCGCGGCGCGAAACACACGTTCTTGCGACGGTGTGATGAAGTCGCGTTCGGTAGCCAGCTCGCCGATAATGCCAGCGCGCGCTTCGGTACCGTCGATACTTTTGGTGAGCTCGTCGACCATGACATCGGCGAGTTTGTTGATGGTCAGCTCGTTGACGTGGGCCGGGTAGTACACCATCCGGTAGTAGCCGGTCGAGGCAATGATGTGCAGGCCCGTTTTGCGCGCGACACGGATCTGTCCAGCGGCGTTGCGGCCCAGGTACTTGTTGGTGACGTCGACGACTGCGCCGCCGCCTGCCTGTTGGAAGAGGCGCAGCTCGTCGATTGCCAGACTGACGTCGTCAAGGACTCCGTCGACGCCGGTGCCGTCGAAGCGAAGGTCGATGAAAATGTGCTCGTGCGTCAACGTTACGCCGAGGTCTTCGGGCTTGACTGGCCCTAGAACCGTATTGACCCGCAAACTACTTGTCGATCCATACTCCACGCAGCTGCGGGCCGCGGCCGAATGTCTTGCCGAGCGGGACGTAGCCCTTGACGAACGACTTCATCGCCTCGAACGCCGCGATTTGCGCGTACAGGATGAGCTCGAATGCCTCTTCGACGATCAGCTTCTGGGTATCAAAGTAGATTTGCTGGCGCTCCTTGCGGTCGACCGTCGTGCGGCCCTTTTTCAGGAGTGTGTCCAGTTTCTCACTCTTGACGCCAGTGCGGCCCGAAGTACTGTCCGAAGACATGGTCTGATAGAAGTACCCGTCGGGATCGACATACGACGAGTAGCCCATCATCACCGAGTCGTGGTTGATCTTCAAGAAGTCGTCAATCCAGGCGGCTTGTTCCTTTTTCACGATCTCCAGCTCGATGCCAGCTCGCTTCAACTGTGACTGGATCAGCTCGGAATCCGCGGTGTAACTCGCGTCCGGTCCGATCTTGATCTGCAGCTTGAGATTTGACTGGCCAGCATCAGCCAGCAGTTTCTTGGCTTGCTCGATGTCTTGCTTGTACTTCGGCTCGTTCTGCGGATTGGGCAGCGTCCAGTACTCGTCGGCAGGCGGAATGTGCGTCGAGACGGCACCCAGACCCAGCAAGTTCGTATCGACAATCTCCTGGCGGTTGAGCGCCAGACTGATGGCCTGACGCACGCGGACGTCATTCAGCGGCGGAACCTGATTGTTCAGGACGAAGTGGCGGGTGTTGAGCGCTTTGCCGGTGGCCCAGGTAATCGACGGATCGTTCAGGTTCGGCTTGACGAAAATGGCCGAGCCGAAGTACGCGAAATCGACCGCACCATTACGTAGCGCCGCCAGGCGCGAGGTGTCGTCAGGGATGTACTTGATGATCAGCTCGTCGAGAAGCGGCTGGTCCTTGTTCCAGTAGTCCGGATTGCGGACGAACCTGGCTTCGTTGCCCGGTGTGTAGTCGACGAACTTGAACGGCCCCGTGCCGACCATCGTCGCCTTCAGGTCGCCCTTTTCTTTGACCACCTCGCTCGGGACGATGTTGCCTTCGCGCGGCCCGGCAACGTAGCTGATGAAAGGCGAGAAGACTTCCTTGGTGGTAAAGCGCACGGTTAGCGGATCGGGCGTTTCCACCTTGTCCAGCACCGGACCATAGACGGGCTGGTTGATACTGCCGGTGCTGACCTGGCGCTCGAAGCTGTACTTGACGTCCTCGGACGTGAACTCGCGGCCGTTGTGCCACTTGACGCCCTTGCGCAGCTTGAAGACGTACGTGCGCGGATCGGTCTGCTCCCACGACTCCGCCAGACCATTGGTAATGCTGCCGTCGGGCTGCGTCACCAGAAGCTGTTCGTACACCTGTTCGAAGTGATGTTGTGACACCATCGGCGACGACAATTGCGGGTCCAGGCCAGCCGTTGGCTCCTGGTTCAGGGCAAGCTTGAGCGAACCGCCACGTTTGGCGCCGCCGGCCGCGGGCTGAGCGACCGCCGGTGCAGTAGTCGGCGCGGCCGCGGCCGGCGCCGTGGTTGGCGCGGCCGCGGGCGGCTTGGCAGCCGGTGCCGCGGTCGGGCTTGCTGGCGGGGCTGGCGCCGCGCACGCCTGGAGTAAGCCGGCCGCGACCAGGCCGGAAGCAAGCGCGACAGAGCGCCTCAGATACGCTCGCCTGGAGATGCGCGGAGACTGAGCTTCCATGCCCGAACTCCCTTCCCGGCCCGGCCGGACGACCACCACGGTGTCTCACAATGTGGACACGCTGATCCAAGATACGGCGCGGGAAGTATTCCCCAGCCCCTTGGGACTGTCAAGTCGTGGCGCTGATCGCCGCGCTGATGGCGCGCGCGGCGAACTGCAGGTCATCTGGAGTGTGCTCGGCTGAGATCAGGCAGCGAATGCGGGCGCGGCCGCGGGGAACCATGGGATAGCCGATGGCTACCACGTACACGCTCGCGTCGAACAGGCGTCGCGCGACCTCCTGGGTGCGCTCTTCGTCGCCCAGGATGAGCGGCACGATGGGCGTCTCGCCCACTGGCTCGAGGCCGACGGCGGTGAGCGCCGCGCGAAACAGGCGCGTATTGTCCCACAGCCGACGGACGCGCTCATCGGAGGCCGCGAGCGCCTCGACGGCGGCCAACGCCCCAGCGGTGTCGGCGGGCGACAAGCCGGTCGAGTAGAGGTACGGCCGCGCGCCGCGGCGGAGCCTGTCGATGACCGTGGCCGAGCCACACACATAGCCACCAATGCCGCCGAATGCCTTGGACAACGTGCCAACCTCGGCGGTGACCGCGTCGCGGACGCCGAAATGCTCGACGACGCCCCGTCCGTGGTTGCCGACGACGCCTTCACCGTGGGCGTCATCGACCACCAGCATCGCTCCGGCCGAGCGCACGATCGGCGCGATCCGGTCCAGCGGCGCCAGGTCGCCGTCCATCGAGAACACCCCATCAGTGACGACCAGCCGCGCGCCGGCATCAGCAGTCTCCGAAAGCAAAGTGCCCAGCGCGTCAGCGTCGGCGTGCGGGTAGCGCACGATCTCGGCGCCTGACAAACGGCAGGCATCGACGATCGAGGCGTGATTGAGCTCGTCCGAATACACGCGGTCGCCGCGGCCGACCAATGCTGGCAGCGCGGCCAGGTTGGCCATGAAGCCTGACGACAGCACCATAGCGGCGTCGACGCACTTGAACTCCGCCAGACGTTGTTCGAGCGCGATATGCAGGCGCTGTGTCCCCGAAACGCTGCGCGCACCGCCGGCGCCTACTCCGAAGGCGGCGATGGCCGCTGTCGCGGCTGCCTTCACCTCAGGCGCCGTAGCGAAGCCCAGGTAATTGTTGGAGCACAGATTCAGGACGGATCGACCTTCTATGGTCAGCCATGCGCCCTGGGCGCTGTCCATGACGCGCGTTTCCATTGACGCCGGCCAGCATAGCGTCCATATCATCCGCCGCGGTGGTTCCGCCGAATCCTGAGACCTTGTGGCGCACGCCCGAGCCGAAGCGTTCGTACCAGGTGGTGATCGTCGGCGGGGGTGGCCACGGTCTGGCGACGGCCTACTACCTGGCGCGGAACCATGGTCTTACGGATGTGGCTGTGCTCGAGCGTGGCTGGCTGGCCGGCGGCAACATGGCGCGCAACACCACGATCATCCGCTCGAACTACCTGTGGGATGAGAGTGCGGCGCTCTACGAGCACTCGCTCAAATTGTGGGAGGGTCTGGCAGTCGAGCTGGATTACGACATCCTGTTCAGCCAGCGCGGCGTCCTCAACCTCGCTCACAACCTGCACGACGTGCGGGAAAGCGTGCGGCGGGTCAGCGCCAACCGGCTGAATGGCGTGGATGCCGAGTGGCTCACACCAGAGCAGGTCAAAGAGTTCTGTCCGATCCTGAACACGTCGTGCGACGTGCGCTATCCGATTATGGGCGCGACGCTGCAGCGGCGCGGCGGGATCGCCCGTCATGACGCCGTCGCGTGGGGCTTTGCCCGCGCGGCTGATCGGCTCGGAGTTGATCTCATCCAGAACTGCCAGGTCAGCGATATCGACGTGCAGCGTGGACGCGTAGTGGGCGTTCAGACCATCCGCGGACCGATCGGTGCACAGAAGATCCTGCTGTGCGGAGCCGGCCATACCTCGGTGCTGGCTGGCATGGTCGGTCTGCGCGTACCGGTGCAGACGCACCCGCTGCAGGCGTTGGTCTCCGAGCTATTGGAACCCGTGCTCAACTGCGTGGTCATGTCCAACGCGGTGCATGTCTATGTGAGCCAGGCGCATAAGGGCGAGCTGGTGATGGGGGCCGGGATCGACGCCTACAACTCGTATGCGCAACGCGGCGCCTTTCATGTCATCGAGCACCAGATCGCCGCCGCGCTCGAGCTCTTCCCGATTTTCAGCCGCGTGCACGTCCTGCGCACCTGGGCCGGCCTCGTCGACGTAGCTCCCGACGCCTCGCCGATCATCGGCCGAACACCGATCGAGAATCTGTTCATCAACTGTGGCTGGGGCACCGGCGGCTTCAAGGCCACCCCGGGCGCCGGCTGGGTGCTGGCGCACACCGTGGCCACTGGCGAACCACATCCGCTCGTCGTGCCGTTTGCGCTTGAGCGTTTTACCTCCGGTGCGCTGATCGACGAGCACGGCGCCGCCGCGGTGGCGCACTGAGTCGATGCTGCTGATCAGTTGCCCGTGGTGCGGCCCGCGCGACGAGGTCGAGTTCCGCTACGGCGGCCAGGCGCACGTCGCCTATCCAGCGGACACGTCCGCCGTCGACGACGAGGAATGGGGCCGCTATCTGTTCGTGCGTGACAACCCGAAGGGCGTGTTTCGGGAGCGGTGGCGTCACTCATCGGGCTGCCGACGCTGGTTCAACGTCGTACGTGACACGACGACCAATCGCATCGTCGACGTGTATCGGAGCGCCGAATGAGCCGCCTCACCATCGGCGGCCGCATCGACCGGGCGCGATCGCTCGCATTCGCGTTCAACGACGTCGGCTATACGGGCTTCGCTGGCGACACGCTCGCCTCGGCGCTGCTGGCCAACGGGGTGCGAACGATTGCCCACAGCGCTGAGCTCGGCCGGCCACGCGGCGTGTTCGCGCTCGGGGCGGAGGAGCCGAACGCATACGTCCACCTTGCGACTGAGCCGTTGATCCGTGCCACTCAGGTCGACCTGGTCGCGGGCCTGCTAGCAACTGGGAGTAGCGGCAAAGGGCGCCTGCCGGCTGATGCCGATAGCACGCACTACGACAAGGTCCACGCGCACTGCGACATCCTCGTGGTGGGCGGTGGACCGGCGGGCCTGGCGGCGGCGCACGCGGCGGGGCGTACGGGGGCGCGGGTGATGCTCGTCGACGATGATGCTGAACTGGGGGGCGCGTTGCTCAGCGAAGCCAGCGACGACTGGTTGACGCGCGTAGTCGGTGAGCTGACCAAGATGCCCGAGGTGCGCCTCCTCAGTCGCGCCACAGCCTTCGGCTACTACGACGACAACTGCGTCATGGTGGCGCAGCAGCGGCGACTGTGGCAGGTGCGCGCTCGGACGGTCATTCTGGCCACGGGCGCGCACGAACGGCCGCTCGTGTTTGCCGACAATGATCGGCCCGGCATCATGCTCGCTGGCGCGGTTCGGGGGTATATGCACCGTTTCGGGGTCGCGCCAGGCGCGCGGGCGGTGATTTTCACCAATAACGACAGCGCCTATCGCGCGGCCATCGACCTGGCCGATGCGGGCGTCGACGTCGCCGCGATGGTCGACTTGCGCTCAACACCTGGCAGCATAGCCGCGCACGCGCGCCAGCGCGGCATCAGCGTCCTGTTGGAGCATGCGGTGATTGGCACGACCGGTGACCCGGAGCTTGCCGCGGTGCGGGTCGCACGGCTCGGATCGGATGAGGCTGGAGACACGATCGAGTGTGACCTGTTAGGCGTCTCTGGCGGGTTCAATCCGGTTGTGCACCTGGCAAGTCAGGCTCAGGTACCGCTGCACTACGACGGGGCGCGGCAATGTTTTGTGCCTGAGCCGGTCGGACCGGGTGTGCGCGTCGTCGGCGCAGCAGCAGCCAGCTTTGGAGCGGGCCAGGCTCTGCGCGAGGGAGCACACGCGGGGGCTGAGGCGGCCCAGGCGGCCGGCTTTGGCGACGGGCAAGCGGTCTCCGCGTCGCCCATCGACGACGCACCCGACGGGCCGACCCACGACCAGTGGCTCATCCCGTCGCCGGACGGACAATGGGACACCCACTTCGTGGACTTGCATCGCGATACCACCGTGGCGGACATCGCCGCGGGCGTCGGCGCCGGCCTGCGCTCGATCGAGCACCTCAAGCGTTTCACCACCGCCGGCACCGGTGCCGACCAGGGCAAGACGTCAGGTGTGCTGACGGTCGGCGTGGCGGCATCGCTGCTCGGCGAACCGGTGGCGGCGCTCGGCACGACCACGTTCCGACCGCCGTACGTTCCTGTCGCGTTCGGGCTGCTCGCTGGCCGCAACACCGGCGACCTGTATGACCCGATACGCATCACGCCCATGCATGACTGGCACGTGGCGCACGGGGCAGTGTTCGAGGACGTCGGCCAGTGGAAGCGGCCGTGGTACTACCCGCGAGCGGGCGAGGACATGCACACGGCGGTGGCGCGCGAATGTCGGGCCGCGCGAGAGGGCGTCGGAGTCATGGATGCGTCGACGCTCGGCAAGATCGACGTGCAGGGACCAGACGCGGCGGAGTTCCTCAATCGCATGTACGTCAACACGTACGACCGCTTGGCCGTAGGCGCCATTCGTTATGGCGTCATGTGTCGCGCCGACGGCATGGTCTTCGACGACGGCGTGGTCATGCGCCTCGCGGCAGACCGCTTCCTGACCAGCACCACCACCGGCAACGCCGCTGAAGTCCTGGAGTGGCTGGAGGAGTGGCTGCAAACCGAGTGGCCGGACCTGCGCGTGCGACTGACTTCAGTCACTGATCACTGGTCAACTGTGGCGCTGGTCGGCCCGCGCTCGCGTGACGTGCTGCGTTCGCTGGCCCCCACAATGGACCTGGACAACGCCGCGTTCCCATTCATGACACTGCGCGAGGGAATTGTTGCCGGTCTGGCGGCGCGGGTGTGTCGCGTCAGTTTCTCCGGCGAGCTTGCCTACGAAGTCAACGTCCCGAGTTGGGACGCGCTGTCGCTGTGGGAGTCGGTCATGGCCGCCGGCGAGCGGTTGGGCATCACGCCATACGGCACCCAGGCAATGCACGTATTGCGCGCGGAAAAAGGCTACATCATCGTCGGGCAGGAGACGGACGGCACGGTGAGTCCGCTCGACGTTGGGCTCGGCTGGATGGTGTCGAAGAAAAAGCCGGACTTCGTGGGGCGACGTTCACTGCACCGGAGCGATACCACTCGAAGCGATCGCAAACAGCTCGTTGGACTGTTGCCTGTCGACCCTATGGAGCTGCTGCCGGAGGGCGCACAACTGGTGCTGGACGGTGAGGGCACTCCGCAAGGGCACGTGACTTCCAGCTATTACAGCGCGGCGCTCGGCCGTACGTTCGCGCTGGCGATGCTGCGTTCTGGACGCGCCAGGCACGGCAGCGTGGTGTCCGCGCCGCTGGTCGATCGGACGGTTGCAGCGGTAGTCACCGACTCGGTGCTCTACGACCCGGCGGGTGCGCGGCGCGATGGGTGAAGCCCAGGTCAACGTGCGAGCCTCAGGCGAAGTCGCCGCGCGGGTTGGTCAGGCGCTCGGAATCGCGCTGCCAATGGAGCCGAACACGGTCGCCACAGTCGGTCCGCGGAGCATCCTGTGGCTGGGGCCGGACGAGTGGCTGGTCGTCGACAGCGAACGCTCGGCAGCCGAGATCGAAGCACATGTGCGCGCGGCTCTTGCGCCGGACTGGGGCTCGGTTGTCGACGTGTCGGCGAACCGCACGATCGTCGAGCTCACGGGGCCGCGGGCGCGCGACGTGCTGGCCAGAGGCTGCTCGCTCGATCTGCACCCGCGGCGTTTCGGGCCTGGCCGATGTGCACAGACGCTGCTGGCCAAGGCGGCGGTGATCCTGTGGCAGACGGATGAAGCGCCGACGTTCAAGGTTTTTGTGCGCGCATCATTTGCTGCCCATCTCGAGCGTTGGCTGGCCGACGCGGCTTGACAGCCCCCCAGCCGGCGGCAATACTTGCGCCCGCCACATGGTGAGCAGGGGTGTCCACAACATGAGACACACGACGGCCCGCGTCGGCGCTGACGTGGGTGGCACGTTCACCGATATCGTGCTCATCGACAGCCAGCGCGGCGTCACGCTGCGCAAACTCCTGTCGACCCCCGACGACTTCGGGCGCGCCGTCGTCCAGGCCGTGGGCGACCTGCTGCCGGCTCACGGGATAGCGCCTGAGGCGGTTGGCGACGTTGTCCATGGCACGACCGTCGCCACCAACACCATCCTCGAGTTCAAGGGCGCGCTGACTGGCCTGCTGACCACCCGTGGCTTCCGCGACGTGCTCGAGCTGCGGCGCCTGCGCGTACCCAAGCTGTACGACCTGTTCTGGGACAAGCCGCGGCCGCTGGTCGAGCGCGCGCTGCGCCTCGAGGTCGACGAACGGATCGACAGCACCGGCCAGGTGCTCACACCGTTGGACCTCGTGCAGGTGGAAGTGGCCGCGGAGCACCTGGTAGCACAGGGCGTGCAGGCGATTGCCGTCTCGCTCCTGCACGCGTACGTCAACCCGACGCACGAGCAAGCGATCGGCGAGATGCTGCGTCGCCGCTGGCCGCACCTGTCGGTGTCGCTGTCGCACGAAGTCCTGCCGATTATTCGCGAGTACGAGCGGACCAGCACGACGGTCATCAATGCGTACGTGCAACCGCTGGTCGCCCACTACGTACAATCGCTGCGCGCTCAGCTGGATACGCAGGGCGTGGCCGCGCCACTGCTGATCATGCAGTCGAACGGTGGGGTGATGTCTGACATCGCCGCCGCTCGCAAGCCGGCGTATATCGTGGAGTCCGGTCCTGCGGCAGGGGTGATTGCGTCAGTCGGTTTGGCCCGTCAACTCGGCATCGACAACGTCATCACGTTCGACATGGGTGGCACCACCGCCAAGGCATCGGTCGTGGAGCGCGGCATCCCAGATTTCACTTCGGAGTTCGAAGTTGCCGCGGGGATCTCACTGGCCAGCAAGCTGTCGAGCGGGGGCGGCTACGCGCTCAGCGTGCCGTTCATTGACCTCTCGGAGGTTGGCGCGGGCGGTGGCAGCATCGTGTGGATCGATGCCGGCGGAGCGCCGAAAGTCGGCCCACACAGTGCTGGTGCCAGGCCCGGCCCGGTGTGTTACGCGGCGGGTGGAACGTTGCCGACGGTGACTGACGCAAACGTCGTCCTTGGCTTCATCAACCCCACCTCGCTGCTCGACGGCGCCATGCCCATTGACGCCGAGGCGGCACGCCGAGCCCTCAAGGATCAGATCGCCGATGCCATCGGCTTGTCGCTCCTGGACGCTGCGTTTGGCGTCCACCAATTAGCCAACGCCAGCATGATCCGTGCGGTCAAGGCGGTGTCCAGCCAGCGTGGTCGCGACCCGCGCAAGTTCACCCTGTTTGCCTTTGGTGGCAGTGGTCCGGTCCATGCGGCGGGGATGGCGCGCGAGCTGGAAATCGGACGCATCGTCATCCCCCGCGCGCCGGGCTTTTTTTCTGCCTTCGGACTCCTGGCCGCGGACCTCGAGCATCACGCGGTGCGCACGTTCATGCGCAGTACGGCAACGCTCGATCTGGCGGAGCTCGGTGCCGCGTTCGATGCGCTGGAGCAGCGCTGTCGAGCCGACCTCGGACGGGACGATCTGAGCGCGGAGCAAATCCAGGTAGAGCGCTGGGTGGAGATGCGCTACGTCGGGCAGGCGTTCGAGCTACCAGTCGCCGCGCCATCGGGAGACTTCGCGCCTCACCAGGCGTCGAAATTCGAGCAGGACTTTCACGAGACGCACGAGCGCACCTATGGCCACCGCACCGACAATGTGATGGAGATCGTGAACCTGCGCGTCGTCAGTCGGGTACCAATCGAGGCATCGCCGGTCGCCTCACCCCTGCCCGCATGGAACGGTCGCGCAGCGCCGCGGAACACACGGCCGGCGTATTTCGGACCCGAGCATGGCTTGTGTGACACGCCGGTGTTGCGCCGCGAGCACCTGTCCAGCGTGCCCACCCAGGGACCGATGATCGTCGAAGAGTACGACGCGACGGTGGTCGTGCCGCCGGGCTGCACCGCCCGACGCGATCATCTGGGCAACATCATCATCGAGGTGGAGCAGTGACCACCCAGGTCAAATCTGGGAAAACCTCGCTTGGCGCGGTGACGCGTGAGCTCATTCGCGAGGCGATCGTCGCCACCTGCGAGCAGATGTCGTTGGCAGTGATTCGGACCTCCCATTCCGAGACCGTCAAGAGCGCGATGGACTTCTCCACGGCCATCTCCGATGCGACGGGCGAAATGGTCGGCCAGGGCGTCACGTTGCCCAACCAATTGGGTGCTATTCCAGACGCGGTCGCGTCGATCTTCCGTACGTTCCCCAACGATCTTGACCCTGGCGACGTCATCATCCTGAACGATCCGTTCGCCGGTGGGACCCATTTGCCGGACATTTACGTGATTTCGCCCGTGTTCTACGACGGTGCGCTGGTTGCGCTGATCGCGACCGTAGCCCATCACGCTGACCTGGGCGGCATGGCCGCTGGCAGCATGTCGCCCCACGCTGTGGAGTGCTATCAGGAGGGGCTTCGGATTCCACCGGTCAAGTTCTATGTGCGCGGCAAGCCGAACCCTGCCGTACACGCGCTGATCCGCGCCAACTGCCGGATTCCCGAAGTCGTGCTCGGCGATTTCGCGGCCCAGGTCGTGGCCTGTCGCACCGGCGAGGCCGGGTTCTTGAAGCTTGTCGACGCGTATGGGCTCGAGACGCTGTTGCAGCACCTGCGCGACTTGCTCGACTACACCGAACGCTTGACGCGCGCCGAGATCCGCTCATTGCCCGATGGCACATACGAAAATATCGACTACATGGATGACGATGGCATCCATCCCGAGCACATTCCGATCCAGGTCAAGATCACGATTCGCGACGACGAAATCGAGGCGGACTTCGAGGGCTCGTCGCCCCAACTGCCGGTCCCATTGAACAGCACCCTGTCATTCACCAAGTCGTGCGTCTATTACGCGCTGCGTACCCTGATGCGCACGGACATTCCACACAATGCCGGCTTCTTCCGCGCGATCACGGTCAAGGCTCCGCGCGGGACGATCCTCAACTGCGTGCTGCCGGCAGCCACCGCTACCCGCGGTCTGACTGGCTTTCGCGTCGCGGACACGGTGTTCGGCGCGTTGGCCAAGGCGCTGCCGGAGCGGATCATGGGCGCCTCGGACGGTGGACTGACCCTGGTTGGAATTGCCGGTCGGCGTGCCAACCGTGACCCATTCACTGTCCTGGAGCTGCTATCGGGGTCCTGGGGCGGCCGCTCGGACCGCGACGGTATCGAGGGCGTGGCCAACCTCGGGGCCAACATCAGCAACATTCCGATTGAGATGCTGGAGTCGAGCTATCCGGTGCGCATCGAGCAGTACGGCTTCGTCGCGGATACCGGCGGCGCCGGGAAGTTCCGCGGTGGTCTGTCGACAGTGCGGGATTATCGGTTGCTGCAGGACGCTATTCTGACCGTGCGCGCGGATCGCCAGCGCATCCTGCCGTACGGCGTCGTTGGCGGGGCTGAAGGGACGCCTTCGGTCAACGTGTTGAACCCGGCAGGAGATGCCCGCAAGCTGCCCTCCAAGTTCGGCGAGCAGGTCAAGCAAGATGATCTCTTCCGCCATGTGACCGCGGGTGCCGGCGGGTGGGGCAACCCGCTGGAGCGGGATGCATCGGACGTAGCGCGCGACGTGTGGAACGGGAAACTGACGATGGAGTACGCGCGCCGCGTGTACGGCGTCGTACTCGACGAGCATCTTCAAGTGGACGAACCTGGGACCCGCGAGCTGCGCCGACAATCAATCACGCCGCATGCTTGACGTCGCGCTGCGCGGTGGCACGCTGGTCGACGGCACCGGCAGCGCTCCTCGTACGGCGGACGTCGGCATCCAGGATGGGCGCATCGTCACCGTCGGCAACCTGGACGGGGTCGACGCCGAGCAGACGTTCGACGTTGGCGGCCTGGTGGTGGCGCCCGGCTTCATCGACATCCATAGCCACTCTGACGCCACGCTGCTGGTCGACCCCCGAGCGCGTTCTTCAATCGCCCAGGGCGTGACCACCGAAGTTGTCGGCAACTGCGGCCACGCTCCCGCGCCGCTGGCCAGTGCAAGCGATGTCCCGGACCTGGTGTTTGGCTACAACCAGGCGCTCAACGTGGACTGGACCACCGTCGACGGCTACTTGCAGTCCATCGAGCGCGCCGCCCCGGCGGTCAATGTGGCGACGCTGGTTGGCCACATCGCGCTGCGCCTCGCCGCGCTCGGCCGCGCGCCGCGGCCCGCAACGCCCGCCGAGCTCGATCGCATGGTTGGACTTCTGGGCGAGGCGTTCGAGGCCGGCGCGTTTGGCTTCTCGTCCGGGCTCGAGTATCCGCTCGGCTTGGCGTGCACGACGGACGAGCTGGTGGCGCTTGCGCGGGCCACCGGTCGACTCGGTGGCTATTACGCGATCCACACCCGAGATCGTGATTTTCGCGCCGTGGAGGCTTTTGACGAGGCGTTCGATGTTGGCCGCCGCGCGGAGGTGCCCCTGCAGATCTCGCACCTCACGCCGCGCTATGGCGCGCCGCGGGACGCGGCAACGCGTGCGCTGGAGGCGATCGACGCGGCCCGCGCTCGGGGCGACGACGTCGCGTGCGATCAGCACACGCGCTTGCACGGACTGACCAAGATCGTGACGATGCTGCCGCCGACGGCTCTCGAGGGCGGCACCCCGGAGTTGCTACGGCGGCTGCGCGACCCGGCCACGCGCGCGGAGTACCGCGCTTTTCCGCAGCCACTCTTCAAGATGGGCTTGATGGACGAGTGGGAGCGTATTGCGCTGTTCGAGGCACGCAACTCGCCGGGCTGGGTAGGCAAGGATTTTCGGGCCATCGGCGAGGAGCGCCAGCAGCACCCAATGGAAGCGATGATGGATATCCTGCTCGAGGCTGGTGAGGATGCGCCGAACATCCTGATGACTGGCCTGGTCCACACCGAGGATGAGCTCGAACAGACATTCATCCACCCGACGTGCATGCCGGAGTCGGACGCGACTGCATTGGCCGTTGACGGACCGCTCGCCAATCAGAGTTTTCTCGGTGCCTACACGTGGGCGACGTACTACCTGCGGCGCTTCGTGCGCGAGCGGGGCGCATTGACACTGCAGGAGGGCGTGCACCGTCTCACGGGGCTGCCCGCACGACGGTTGGGCGTCAGCGACCGCGGCACCGTGCGCGAACAAGCCTGGGCCGACGTGGTTGTATTCGACCCGGCGACGATCGCCGAGCGGGGCACCCTCCATCAACCGAACCAGTACGCCACCGGCGTGCACCACGTGCTGGTCAACGGACGGGTTGCTCTGCGCGACGGCGCCTTCACCACCGAGCGAGCCGGCGCCGTCCTGCGTCGCCCATCTTGAAAGGACTTGCGTGACGTTGCTCACACCGCGCGAGACGAAGCAGCTTTTGTCGCCAGCCGCTTACGAGGTGCGCGTCCTGTTTGACGTCAAGATGAAGGCGCGCGACGGCGTGCGGCTGTCCAATGACGTGTACCTGCCGCGGGCGACTGGCCCGTTCCCAACGATCGTGACGCGCACGCCCTATGAGAACTCCAGCGAGCAGATGATGAACTGGGGCATGTTCTGGGCTCAGCGGGGCTACGCGGCGGTGCTCCAGGACACTCGCGGCCGGTACGACTCCGATGGTGAGTTCTACCCGTGGCGCAGCGATCCGGATGACGGCGACGACACGTTCGCGTGGATCGCCAACCAGGCGTGGTGCGACGGCAAGATCGGTACCTGGGGTCGTTCGTATGGTGGCGTCAACCAGTGGTTCTCCATGCCACGCAGCAACCCGCTCATCTCCGCCACGTCTCCGCAAGTGACGCCGGCAGACAATTGGGAAAGCGCGCACTACGTCAACGGCGCCTCGCAGTGGGGACTCAACACGCTGATTGTCCCGGTGTGGAACGTCAGCCTGCGCGCGGCGGGTCGACCCGACCTGTTCGACTGGGACGCCATCTTCCGCATCCTCCCGCTGCGCGACGCCGACCTGGCAATGATCGGCCGACGGTGCGACTACTTCCAGGACTGGTATGCCCACCCCACCTACGACGAGTACTGGCAATCCTTCCGCTGGGACGACAAGTACGACCGCGTGCACGTGCCGACCCGCAACCAGTGCGGCTGGTTCGATGCCTACCCCGGCGCGACGTTCAAGTCGTGGCGCGGCGCTGTCGACCACGCGCCCGATCCGGCGGTGAAGCGTCAACAACGGGTGCTGATGGGTGCCTGGTCGCATACCGAGCCGACCTCGACGCGGCTGGGCGACCTGGACTTCGGGCCGAGCGCATTTCGACGGCTCTTCATGGAAGACCTGCGCTGGTACGACGCGACGTTGCGGGGCATCGAGAACGGGATTCTCGAAGAGCCGCCGATCGAGTTGTTCGTGATGGGCGCGAACGAATGGCGACACGAATCGGAGTGGCCGCTGGCGCGCACGCATTTCACGCCGTGGTACTTGCACAGTCGCGGGCGGGCCAACAGCGGTTATGGCGACGGTGTGCTGTCAGTGCATGCTCCGGATGGCGCCGAGCCGCCCGATCGTTACGTGTATGACCCGCAGGTGCCGGTGCCGACGTTGGGCGGTAACCACAGCATGGGAGGCTGGCCGGGTCGGAGCTACGACCCGGTGCCGGTTGGGCCGCTGGATCAGCGGCCTCTGGAGCGCCGCGATGACGTATTGGTCTATTCCAGTGACGCGCTGGACGAGGACACCGAGGTGACCGGGCCAATTTCAGCGGTCCTGTATGCCGCGTCATCGGCGAAGGACACGGACTGGGTGATGAAGCTGGTCGACGTGTACCCGGATGGCCGGGCGATCGTCATGGCCGACGGCATCAGGCGCGCGCGCTACCGTGCGGGACGCGCCGCGCCGGAGTTGATCCAGCCGGCCGAGGTGTATCGCTACGAGGTGGAGCTCGCGCCGACGAGCAACGTCTTCAAGGCCGGGCACCGCATCCGCGTCGACGTGACGAGCTCCAATTTCCCGCGCTTCGATCGCAATCTCAATACGGGCGAAGACATCGGCACTGGTACTCGCATCGAGACCGCACGGCAGACGATCTTCCACACGGCTGATGCGCCGTCGCACATCTTGCTACCGATCATTCCGAGCTAGGTTCCGCCGTTCGAAACGAGACCGGTCGTATGTTCCCCGCAGGGATGGAGCCCGGTCCTGTGCGCGGTAGCCGCCGCGGGCCGTCAGGGGGTGCGCTCGGCAAGCGCGGCCGAGACTTCGTTGGCGGCGGCAACCACGACCGGGGCCCAGCGGCGGGCATTATCCGCCAGAACGCGTGCGCCCGGACCCGCGATGACCAGCGCGGCTTCAACCGCGCCCGTGGGCGACCGCACGGGCGCGGCCAGGCCGGTCAGGCCTTCTTCGGACTCGCCAACATCGATCGAGAAGCCGCGGCCGCGGATCTCGGCCAGCCTCTCCAGCAGTGGCTCAATGTGGCTGATCGTGATGGCGGTCAGCTTGGGCAGGCCTGTCTCGGCCGCGATGCCACGCACCTCGGCCTCGGGCATATACGCCAGCAGCACGGTGCCCGTAGCCGACGCGTGGAGCGGCGCGACGCTGCCGACCGTCGCCCGCAGCCGCAGCCCATGTCGACCCTCGACTACCGCGACGTACACGGACCGGTTTCGCTCGAGGACCGCGAGACAGACGACTTCGCCAGTTTCCTCGGCCAGCCACTCCATAATCGGCATAGCCTTCTCGCGCAGGCCCATTCGACTCAACGCGATGGTGCCTAGCTCGGCCAGCAGCAGCCCCAACCGGTAGCGCTCCGAGCGCGAATCGCGCGCCAGGAAGCCAAGTCGCACCAGGTTGACGACCAGACGGTGGACGGTGCTGCGGGGCAGCCGACTCCGCCGCGCCAGCTCGCCAATGCTCAGCTCCGGTTCAGCCGCGCTGAAACTTCTCAGCAGCGACGCGGCCCGCTCGAGCGACTGGACCGCGTATGTCGAAGCCGGCAACTCAATTCGCGCGGGTGCGTGCGTCAGCCGTCCCGCTGGAGTGGATCGTCGATCTGGCCGGGCAGCTTGAAGGTACCGGCGATCATGCGCGCCCTGTATGGGTTCTCGCCGCGTACCTGCATGCCGTGACCGAAATGGCCGGCGCTGCCACCGATCTGGGCATTGTCCGCGGCGCGGTACTGAATGACGATGGCGCTACGCGGCTTTGTGCCGCGGTTGGCCGTGGAACTGTGGAGCATGTTGCAATGGTGAAGCTCCATGCCGCCCGCGGGTACCGGAACCTTCAGCCAGCCGGTTGGATCGTCGAGCACACTCTTGTCCTCGAGTTGCGACGAAAAAGCGCCGTCTTTAGCAAACAAGTGGTTGCGCGGACCCCACTTGTGGCTGCCGGGCACGATCGTGAGACAGCCATTCTCTTCCGTGGAGGCGTCCAGGTAGATCATGACCGCAAGCAGGTCGAAGTTGGTGTGTGGGAAGAACGGGTAGTCCTGGTGCCACTCGAAACGCGCGTGACGGTTGCTGGGTGGCTTGAGATTTAGCTTGGTGTGGTGCAGTTGAATGTCCGGCCCAATCAGGTTTTCCACTACGTCGAGGATCTTCGGATTGAGGATCAGGTCGGCAAAGGCCTGATGATGGGCGATCGGATTGAAGATGCGCCGCACCGACCACGTGCCGTCGTCGGACTGGGTGACCGAGAATTTATCGTTTGATTCGGTGAGTCCGTCGGCTTCAGGAAGCACTTCCGCAAGCGCCGCACGCAGCCGGGCCAACTCCTCGTCACTGAGCAATTGCGGGAAGACCAGGTAGCCCTGATCCTCGTAATAGGCCTGCTGCTCGCTCGAGCTGAGCTCATTCGCCGGTCGGACAGGTGCCTGTGCTAGGTGCGTCGCCATGGTCCTCAAGTCTACGCTTTGATCGTTGCGCGGCGCTTCACTGTAGCCGCCTGGTCCACCTTCAGCGGTCGATGGTCCGCTTGGAACACCACGCCGTACACCTTGGCCGCGTAGTCCAGACTGAGTTTCTCGTCGACGACGTCCTGGCGCACGGCCTCAGGATCGCGCTCGAGCGGGTCGCCCCAGCCGCCACCACCCGCCATCACGTGGCGCAACACGTCGCCACGCTGGACGAGTGACTTGCCCATGGTAGGCAGCACCTGCTCGTCCGGGCCAGGATTGAGCACGTTCATGGACGGTGTGCCGGGCCGTCCGCCGGCCAGTCCGTACGGTGGAAAACGCCGCTTATCAGATCGAATCTGCAGCACGCCCTGCTCACCCAGAAAGCGCACCTGGCGGACCTGGGCCAGCGCACCTCGGTGCTGGCCGGCGCCGCCCGTGTCGGGCAGCAATCCATAGGCATCAAAACGCAACGGAAACGCGGCCTCGATCAGCTCGATTGGTGTGTTGGCATTATTCGACCCTGGGTGTGGCACCCCTTCGCACCCATCGCCCCAACTGCCCGCCCCGCGCGCGCCCGAGATCAGGTCGTTGTACACGAACGGTCGTCGCTCGGCATCGTAGCCGCCGATGCTGACAATCGAGTTACCGCCTTCACCGTCGGCTGGTATACGGTCCGGCCGCACTTGAGCCAGTGCGCCCAGCACAGCGTCCATCACGCGGAAGCCGGTGATGCCGCGCGCGCCGCACGCCGCCGGGAGGCACGGGTTGACTACGCTCGCCTCTGGGGCGCGGACGGTGATCGCTCGAAAATACCCAGCTGAGCTGGGAATCGCCGGATCCATGGCCAGGCGCAGCGCGCCGTACACGGCGGATCTGGTGAACGGAAGAGGCGAGTTGATGCCCCCAGGCACCTGGGGCGAGCTGCCTTCGAAATCCACTTCTGCACCGTCGCCACGCACGGTCAGCGCGACGCGGATGACCACCGGCTCGGAGCTGATGCTGTCGTGGTCGATGTAGTCGGTGAATGTGTACGTGCCATCGCGCAGGGCCGCGATCTCGGCACGTGCCAGCCGCTCACTGTAGTCCAGCAGATCGGCGGTATGGCGCCGCAGGTCCGTGACACCGTATCGCTCGATCAAGTGCAAGTACGACCGTTCGCCGGTTCGGGCCGCGGCAATCTCGGCTCGCAGGTCGCCCAGTACGAGATCTGGCACGCGCACGTTGTGCTCCAGAATGCTGAAGATGGCCGAGTTTGGCTCACCGCCGTCGTACAGCTTCAGCAGCGGAATACGTAGGCCTTCCTGATAGATCTCCGTGGCCGTCGTCGAGTTGCTGCCGGGCACGATGCCGCCCACGTCGGTGTGATGGGCGACGACGCACGAGAACGCTTCGAGCTCCTCGTCGACGAAGATGGGCTTGATGACATAGATATCGGGCAGGTGGATGCCGCCGGCGCTGTACGGATCGTTCATGATGAACATGTCGCCCGCGCGCATCCGGCCGGCGTATGAGGTCAGGATCGAGCGCACGGCGGCAGGGAACGACCCCAGATGCAAGGCGATGGTCATGCCCTGCGCCACCATCTCGCCATTGCGATCGCACAGGGCAGTCGAATAGTCGAGCGCGTCGCGCACGATGCCCGAATAGGCGGTGCGCATCACGATCAGGGCCATTTCGTCGACCAGTGAGCCCAGTGCGTTGTGCACTACTTCGAGCGTCACGGGATCGACGACTGCCTTCATCGGCGCATTTCAACCGACATCGATCGCGATGCTCCCATGCTCATCCAGCGACGCAGTAGCGCCAGGTGGAACCAGCGTCGTGGCGTCGTATTCCTCGACGATGAGTGGACCAGGCCGCGGAGTTGCGAGCGCGTGGCGACTAACGATGGCGGTGGCTTGAACACCCTGCTCGCGCCCGAAGTAGGCAGCACGTGTGGCTCCTGTCGAAGCGCGATCCGAGCGCAAGGCGTCCGACGTCGCTGACCAGCGGGCGCGCGGATTGCGCGCTACCAGGCGCACGTTGACGATCTCGACTGGCTCGTCCTGCGCGCGGTGGCCATAGGTGCGCTCGTGCTCGCGGCCAAATTCTTCGACGAGGTTCGCGAGGTCGAGGGCGGTCAAACGCCGATCGGGCACCGGAATGGTCAGCTCGAAGGCCTGGCCGCGGTACCGCAGATCGGCGAAGTGGGCTATCTCGATCGGTCGCTTGGCGCCCGCTCGCGCGACGCTCTCGATGTCTTCGAGCGCGTGCGCAAGATCCTCCGCTTTGCAGTCCGAGCTCGAGAGCATCACAGTGCGCACATAGTGTTGCTCCAGGTCTGCTTCCAGCAGGCCAAAGGCCGAGAACAGTCCGGCCGCCGGTGGGACGATGACGCGTCGCATGTCGAGTGCTCGCGCTAGCTCGACCGCGAAGATCGGCCCGTTGCCGCCGAACGCCAGCAGCGTGAAGTCGCGCGGATCGCGCCCGCGATACGTCGAAACTGCCTTGACCGCGCGGACCATTGTCGCGGTGGCCACCCGAAAGACACCGTGGGCGGCTTCGAGCAGGTCCATGCCGAGCGGCTGGGCGACCTCGTCATCGAGCACCTGCGAGGCCCGTTCGGCGTTCAGGCGAATGGCACCGCCTGCGAGCTGGGTTGGGTTCAAGTAGCCAAGCACGAGGTTGGCGTCGGTGACCGTCGGCAGGAGCCCGCCCGCGTCGTAGCACGCGGGCCCGGGTACCGCGCCGGCGCTGCGCGGGCCAACTTTCAAGGCTCCGCCCGGATCGATCCACACGATGCTGCCACCGCCCGCGCCGACCTCGGCAATATCTAGCACGGGTAGCTTGATGGCGTGGCCGCCACCTTTGACCATGCGACTCGACAGGGAGATGCCCGCGCCGACCTCGTATTCGGTCGTCTGGGTTAGCTGGCCGTCTTCCACCAGCGATGCCTTGGCGGTCGTGCCGCCCATGTCGAAGGTGATCAGGTTGGGCGCCGCGGTCCGCTCGCCCAGGCGATGGGCGGCGATCACGCCCGCTGCCGGACCGGATTCGACAATCGTGGCCGCCCGCTCGCCAGCCGCATCCGCGGTCATGATCCCGCCATTGGATTGCATGATGAGCAGCTCGCCGCTGATGCCGATGTGCACGAGCTGTCGCTGCAGCGACTGCAAGTAGCGCTTGACACCCGGTCCGATGTAGGCATTGACGACCGTGGTGCTGGTGCGCTCGTACTCGCGCACCTCCGGCAGGACGTCGACCGACAGCGATACGAAGACGTTCGGCAGCCTCGCGCGCAGCAGCTCGCCCACGCGCCGTTCGTGGTCGGGGTTCTTATAGGAGTGCAGAAAGCACACGGCGACGGACTCGATGCCTTGCGCTTCGAAGACCTGGATCGCACCGTCGACACTGGCTTCGTCAAGCGGCGCTATCTCCTCGCCGTTCGCGCCAACTCGCTCGCTGATCTCCAGCCGCGAGGCGCGCGACACAAGCGGCGCGGGTGGCCGATACAACGGGTTGTACAGCTCGGGCGCGCGGACGCGGCGGAGCTCCAGGACATCGCGGAAACCGGCTGTGGTCAACACGCCGGTGCAGGCGCCGGTGTGTTCCAGGACGGTGTTCGTGGCGACGGTCGTGCCGTGCACGATCTCGTCGATGGCGTCGCCAGCAAGGTGGTACTCGCCGAGCAACCCGTTAAGGCAGTCGACGATGCCGACGCCATAGTCGGCGGGCGTCGACGGGACTTTGCGGGTGGTCAGCGAGCCGTCGGGTAGGACCAGCACGATGTCGGTGAAGGTGCCGCCGATGTCCACGCCCAGACGAGTCGGCACGTGGGCGTTGAATGTCACGGGTACGTCGCGTCGGGCTCGAACGGATAGAGTGGGCGCCGTCGGCGCTGGTACTCGAACGTCGACAGGTCAGCGGAGGACGCGCCGCCGGTGTTGACGAGCAGCATCTCCGCGGCAATGGGCTGGTACGCCGGGCGGGGTGAAACCACGCCCTTGCCGACTATGACCTGGAAGTCCTCCGGCCGTATGCCAACGGTGTAGTACTGCTGGCGGCTGGTATTCAGGTAGCGGTTGGTGACCAACAGGAGCGTGTGGCCATCTTCGGTATCCAGCACGACGGAGGTGCCGTTGTTGAAGTAACGAAAGCCGCCATGGATCGGTTCGCGCTCCTCGAACTTACCGTCGGCGATGAGACGCACGTAGCCCGTGACGGTGACCGGCTGGCCGTGCAGTGTATCGGTCGTACCGCCCAGTTGCAGGGTGACCGTCGAGCCCACGCCGGCCGTCACACACGTCTCGACCGCCCGCGGAGCACGGAAGGTCTCGAGCAGGCTCGGCACACCCAGTCGCTGCGCCTCGGCCAGAATGAACGTCGAATCACCGGCGCTGCCGGCGCCCACGTTGTCGCCGACGTCCAGCAGCAGGATGGGACCTTTGGGCGCCCGCGCGGCGTGCTCGAGCGCCCCGCGCGGGGTAAACGTGTTTGCGTCGGCAAGCTCGGCGCGGCGTGCCCAGGCCCGCTCAGCCATCCAGCGGGCGGCGTCGCGCGCCGCTGCCCCGTCTCCGTCCGCCACGGCATAGAACGCAGCGCCCATCTCCTCGACGTCCGCCCACGGGTAGCCCTGGCCCATGCTGGTGTGGACGATCGCGGGCCGCCGGTTCGCTGCCTCAACGTCCGCCATCACGCTGCGCATCGGCTCTTCGCGAGTGTCCTGGCGAAGGATGCTGATGACCATGGGCGGCATCTCCAGCGCGCTGACGGGCCGGATTTCGCCCTTGATGGTCCGCACCAGGATCTCGCACGCGTCGACTGCCCGCTCGCTGGCATCCATGTGCGGATTGGTGCGGTAGACCACGATAGCCTGGGTGTGCTCGGCCATTTTCTGGGACAGATTGGCGTGCAGGTCGAGCGTCATGACTACTGGGACGTCGGGCCCGACCACCGCGCGCGTGCGCGCTGCTACTTCACCATCAACATCCGGGAAATCCTCGGAAACAGCCGCGCCCATCTGGTTGAGCAGCACGCCGTCCCACGGTCCACGCTCGGTCAGCAGGCGCATCATCTCGTCGACGACGCGGTCGAAGGCGTCGCGCGTGATGGTGCCTGACGGATCGTTGACCGCGAAAAGCAGCGGTACCAGGTCGAAGCCGAACTCGTCAGCGGCCTGAAAATAACCGGCGAAGGTCGAGTGCGAGGCGCGCTGGTGCTGCTCGATTTCAGAATCGCGCCAGATGCCGCCATAGCTCGACGTACTGAACGTCTCGTATGTGGTCGGGAAGGAGGAGAAGGTATTCGTTTCGTGATGCAAACCGAGGGCTGCGACGCGCATGGCACCTCCGGGGAGTGGTTGAGTCACGATTCGCCCGCGACGTCCCAGCACAGCAGACGGCGCGGAGTCGAAACGCTCAGGCGCTCGAACAGGTCTGGTGGCGCGCTGAGCGCCGCGAACAGCCCGGCCACATGGGCGGGGATGTGCGCGTAGCCGAACCCGCCGCGCGAGCTGAGCTGCATCTTCTGGCACACGTCCTGGCTCATCAAGAGCTGATCGGCGTATCCGTCCGATGCAAGCTGCAACAACGCGGAGACGCGCTGCGAGTCCGTGGGAAAGTGCAGGAAGTTCTCGTTCGTCCAGGCCGGATAACCGAACAGGTCCAACTCCACGGTCAGCCCCATCTGCAGCGCGCGGCGGTGCGGCTCGAGCGTGCGCAGGTCGTAGTCCATATGACCGAGGACGATGCGATCCAGCGGGCGCCCGGTGCGCTCGAGGAAGTCGAGCACGGCGGGCACCGGACGCATAGTCGTGACGTGGATGGTGATCGGCGCCCCGGTTGCTTCTTGCGCCAGCAGCGCTGACTGGAGCACCGTCAGCTCATCGGGGTGAGGCTCGACCGAGATGCCAATCTCGCCGATCATGCCGCAGCGGGGTGTGCCCTGAGTCAGGTCGTGGATGAACTCCGCGGCGATCGCTTCGGCGGTGCGGCCAGCGACTCGACCACCGTGGCCGCGTTGGACGTAGTACGCCGTGGAGGCGACCACGTTCACACCGCTCGCTGTCGCCAAACGGCGCACCCGTTCGAGATCACGTCCCATCCCAATCGGGGTAACGTCGACCAGCGTGCGGCCACCCGCCCGCAGGTAGGCGCGCAAGTCGGCCAGCACCGCTGCATCGTCGTCGAGCACGATGTTGTCCGCCACGGCGCGCGGCCAGACACGAACCTCGGCGAGTGTGTCCAGACCAACCTGCCCGTCCGCCGGCAGGTCTGGCCGAGGCGCGTGGTGGACGCGGTTGTCGATGGTCAGGTGCTCGTGCGGAAGGACGAACTCTAGCGCATCGCCGTCGACCGGGCCGAGAACGCTGGGAACGGTCGCCGATCCGATGACAGCGTGGTACGGGCTCGCTGTTCCCCGTGTCAATCGCATGTCGCCAAACTCCGAAGGGGAAGCCGACCGGTCGAGTGTGTGCGGTAGCTTGCGCGCCGCCGCCTGACTCGGTCTCGCGGCGCGTACACTCCGCGATGCTGCGATGCTGGCCTACATCTTCCGGCGAGCGCTGTTGCTCATCCCCACGGTGATCGGCACGTCGCTACTGATCTTTGTGTTGTTGCGGCTGTTGCCGGGCGATGTAGTCGATGCAATCGGCGGTACAGATTCATCGCTTTCGGTGCAGCAGCGACAGGCCCTGCGCCAGGCGCTCGGGCTGGCGGATCCGCTACCCGTGCAGTATTTCAAGTGGATCGGCGGGGTCGTGACCGGCAACCTGGGTGAGTCGCTGCGCACCCAGGAGCCGGTGCTCGGCAAGCTCGTGCAGGGGCTCCCGATTACCGTCGAGTTGTCGTTCATGGCGCTGGTCATGGCGGCTTGCTTCGGCATCCCACTGGGCGTCGTGTCCGCGATCCGACGCAACTCCGCGGTGGACTTCTGGGCGCGCTTCGCCGGGCTGGCTGGTCTGTCCGTGCCCAACTTCTGGCTGGCCACGATGCTGCTGCTGATCAGCTCGCTGGCCTTTCAGTGGGTGCCCAACGTCGTCTGGATTCCGCCCACCACCGACCCGTTGGGCAACGTCGTGCAGATGCTCATGCCTGCCTTCGTTTTGTCGGTGCAGCTGATGGCGATCCAGATGCGGATGGCGCGCACGACGATGCTGGAGGTGTTGCGGCACGACTACATCCGCACCGCGCGGGCCAAGGGCCTGGGCGAGCGACTGCTGCTGTTCCGTCACGCACTGCCCAATGCCTTCATTCCCGTATTGACCATTGTCGGTATCCAGCTGGGGGCGTTGATCGGCAGCTCGGTGATCATCGAGCAGGTGTTCGGCTTACCGGGCGTCGGCTGGTTCTTGCTGCAGGGGGTCTACAACCGCGATTACCCGGTCGTGCAGGCGACGGCGCTGTTGCTCGTGATGGTCGTCGGCGTGATCAGTCTGGTAGTGGACCTGCTGTATGCCTATGTCGACCCGCGGATCACCTACGCGTGATTGAACGCGTGGTGACGCAGAATCCGATCGGCGTCATTGGCCTGGTCATCATCGCGACCGTGATCGTCGTCGCGCTCAGCGCGCCAATCCTTGCGCCAAACGATCCGACTGCGCAGATTGCGCGGCGCCTGCTCGAGCCCAGCAGCGAGCACCTGATGGGTACCGACGAGTTGGGCCGCGACGTGTTCTCGCGCATCTTGTACGGATCGCGCATCTCCCTCTACGTCGGCTTCGTCTCGGTGAATATGGCGGTGCTGCTGGGCGTCACGACTGGCCTGATCTCCGGCTTCTATGGCGGACATGTCGATTCGATCGTGATGCGTTTCGTGGATGTGGTCCTGGCGTTCCCGGCACTGGTGCTGGCGATCATGATCGCCGGGCTGCTCGGACCGAATCTGACCAACGCCATGCTCGCTATCGGCGTGGTCTACGCGCCGGCCTTCGCTCGCGTGGCGCGCGGGTCGGTACTGATGGTGAAGTCGGAGCCATACATCGAGGCAGCACGGGTAGTCGGAAGTAGCAACGGTCGCATCATCCTCCGTCACGTCTTGCCGAACATCATGGCCCCACTGATCGTCCTGGCGACGCTGTCGCTCTCGACGGCCATCTTGACGGAGGCGAGTTTGAGCTTTCTGGGCCTGGGCGCGCAGCCGCCTCAACCATCGTGGGGGACGATGCTCAACTCGGGGCGGCGGGTCATGGAGATCGCCCCCTGGACGGTGATCTTCCCGGGGCTGGCGATCATGCTCGTGGTTCAGGGCTTCAACTTCTTCGGTGACGGCCTGCGGGACGCTCTCGACCCCAAACTACGGGTATAAAGCCCTGATTACACCGTCCCGCGCGCCGTCCACCCGCCGTCGACGAACCACACCTGACCGGTGACGTAGCTCGCCTCCGGGGAAGCGAGCAGCGCGACGACCTCGGCAATTTCCCGCGGCGCGGCCATGCGCCCGAGGGGAATGCGCGCAACGATTGCCGCATCGTCGAACAGCCCGGTCTTCTTGAGATCGGCCGACCGCTCGGTCACCGTCATGCCGGGCGCTACGGCATTGACACGAATGCCATGCGCGGCCCATTCGACGGCAAGCACTCTGGTGAGGGTGTTGATACCCGCTTTGGCGGCTGCATAACTGGCGCGCATCGGGAACGTAGACAACGAGGCAATCGACGACACATTGACGATCGCGCCGCCCTCGCCTTGACGAATCATCTGCCGACCGAACGCCTGGCTGCACAGGAATGTGGAGATCAGGTTCACGCGCAGCACGGCATCCCACTGCTCTCTGGTGATGTCGAGTGACGGGAACAGTCCAACATTGCCCGCGTTGTTGACGAGCACGTCGACTTGGCCAAACTCGCGCAGAACGAAGGCCAGACACGCCTGGACCTGATCCGCATCGCCCACGTCGGTTTCGAAGAAGCGTCCGTCAGGCAGTGCCGCGGCGGCGCGCGCGCCGCTCTCGGGATCCACTTCCGCAACGCATACGCGCGCACCACGCACGGCGAGCGCATCGGCATATGCCCGACCCAGGCCGCGCCCCGCGCCAGTCACTACGGCAACCTTGCCTGCCAGCGAGCTGCTATTCCCAGTAGCCATCAGCCAGCCAGCCACCATCCACGTACAGCGTGGACCCAGCAACTCCGTTGGCGGCCTCGCCGAGCAAGATGCAAACAGCCTCGGCTACCTGGTCGGGAGTCACGATGGCGTGTGCTGGCACGCGCCGCGCGGACGCACCTGCCGGCTGCACGCCTGCCAGGAGCTCGGCGGACAGACCAGCGCCGACTGCCGCGACGCGGATGCCGCGTGGTCCCCATTCGGTGGCGAGAACCCTGGTCGCAGCCGTCAGCCCAGCCATGGCCGAGCAGAAGGCCACGTGCCCGGGCAGCGCCACGACGCCGGCCACGGAGGTCATGGTGATGATGCGGCCGCGGTTGTTCGGCGTGGCGTGCGGGCACACTTGCTGGAGCATCTGCGCAGCTGCCGCCTGACAGTCGAAGAACGTGTCGCTGAGGTTGCTCGAGATACCGCCCAGGAAACTGTCGAGCGCGAGTGACTCCGCCGGGCCGCACAGCCGCGGCTCGAGCGTGGGGCAGGTGACGAGCGCGTCGAGGCAGCCGAATGCACGCACAGCCCGCTGGATCAGCTGCGCTCCGCTGACATCATGAGCGTCGAGTTGTGAAGTGACTCGTGCGCCGGCGCGCTCGAGTCCGGCGCACACTCCGCGACCAAGGTCCGTTGCAGCGTTGGTAACGATGACGGAGAGGCCGTCGAGCGCGTGCATCCGCCTTATCTGTCATCCCGAGCTTGCGAGGGATCTCTGGCGTCGTCCCGAACGTCGCACCCTTCAGCACAGATTCCTCGCGGGCGCGGAGTGACATCGGTTCTCACGACATGAATATCCCGCCGTTCACATGGATGGTCTCGCCGACGATGAAGCTCGCGGCGTCGGTGGCCAGATACGCCACCACGTCGCCGATCTCCTCGGGCCGGCCGATCCGGCCAACCGGGATGTTGCCCTCCCATTTTTTCCAGATCTCGACGTTGCCGGGCTCGCGCTGAAAGGCAGTGTTGATGGTGCCCGGCGCGACGGCCAGGACACGCACGCCCCTGGGCGCCAGATCGCGCGCGAGGGCCTGCGTGAGCGTATGCAATGCACCCTTGGCCGAGCCGTAGGCGAATGCGGTGTTGGAGCCGCCGCCCCAGGCGGCCGTCGAGAGCAGGTTGATCACCACGCCGCGTCCCCGCTCGACCATCGCCGGGGTGAGCGATTGGGCCAGGTACAGCGGGGCGCGGTAGTTGAGTCCGAACACTCGATCCAGGTGCGCCGGGTCGAGCTCCATCCAGTGCACTCGGCGCACAACGTGGCCAGCGTTGTTGACCAGTATGTCGATTGGTGCAAACGCCGCCGCCTCGGCAGCCAGCCGACGCACCTCGTCGTGAAGGGTGAGGTCGGCGCGAATGACGCTCGCCCGGCGGCCGAGCGCTTCGACCTCCGCACACACGGCCTGCGCCTTCTCGGCTCCACTGTTGTAGTGGATGACCACGTCCGCACCGCGCCCGGCGAGGGCGCGGGCGGTGGCCATGCCGATGTCACTGCTGCCGCCAGTGACCAGCGCGGTGCGTCCCTCGAGCTCCATGTCGACGAGAGCTACCCGTCCAGCCAGATATCGCGCAGGCCGGGGCGGAAGTCGGTGAACGAGACGTACATGTCGTGCACGCGTTTGCGAACCGCGGTCAGCTTGTACGGCTGCGCCAGAAAGACGTGCGGCGCCTCATCCAGCTCGAGCTCCTGAATGCGCTGCACCTGGGGCACACGCGCCGCCTGGTTCATATTGACGCTCGTGGCCTTGAACAGGTCGATGATCTCGTCGTTCTTCCAGCCCTTGCCATCGTCGAACCACAGCTTGGCCTGTCCGGCGTTCGGGTTACCGAACTCATTGATGTAGCCCGTCGGGTCATGGCGCATGCCGCGGCCATTCAACAGCCACTCGAAGTCGCCCTCGTTGTAGCGCTTGGCAAATGCCCCGATCTCTTCGATCACGATATTCACGTCGATGCCGACCTTCTTCAGATCGTCCTTGACCACTTCTGCCATCGCCCCGTACTCATTGGGGATGGTGTTGATGGTGATCGAGAAGCCAGCCTGCTGCCCAGCGTCCGTCAGCAGTTTCTTCGCACCCTCCAGGTCATACTTAAAATACTTGTCCAGCGTGGCCTTGGGCAGCGAGAAGTCGCCGTAGCCGGGCGGAATCGCCGCGGTCAGCTCCGCCTCACCGCCGAACACTTTATCGATCAGGGCCGGGCGGTTGATGGCCATGCTCATCGCCTGGCGTACGCGCTTGTCATTCCACGGTTTGCCGTCGCCCTTGATGGTGAACTGCAGCACGCGCGGCGCGGACGTGATCCCCTTGACAATGGTGAGGTTTGCGTCGTTGCGCAGCGTCCGCGCGACGTCGCCTGATACATCCGTCCCGTCGATCGCCCCCGAGCGTAGCGCCGCCACCCGAGCGCTCTCATCGGGCATGATCTTCAGCGTCAGCTCGTCGATGTTGGGCGAGCCTTTCTTCCAGTGGTCGGCGAATTTCGTCATGACCACGCGGTCATTGCCGACGTACTCGACCAGCTTGAACGGGCCGGTGCCATCTGCCGAAGTGGCCGGGTTCTTCCCGGATTCGTAGAAACCCTTCGGAATGATCGAGCTCCAGCGCGTCCACGCGAACCAGCCCATCACGGTCGGATCTGGGCCCTTCATATTCAGTTTGACGTTGTACTTGTCCACCACGTCAACGCTGGCAATGCTCGGGTACTGCGGTATGGGAGCACCTGGCTTGGGTGGATTGGCCTGGTTTTCCAGTGAGTACTTAACGTCCTCCGCGTCGACTTCTTTGCCGCTGTGAAATTTGATGCCTTGCTTCAGTTTGAACGTATAGGTTTTCTCATCGGGAGTCGCCCACGACTCGGCCAGTGCGGGCACGACCTTCAGGTCTTTGTCCCACTGCACCAGCGAGTCGTACAGCATCTCCTTGCCCTCATGACCCGCACCCGCCAGCACGCCGTACGGCGCCAGGCTGGTCGGGTCAGTCACTATGGCCCAGGTGACCTTGCCGCCCTGCTTCTTGACCGCCGGCGCGGCTTGGGCCGCTGGCGCGGTCGTAGCCGCCGGGGCAGCTGGTTTGGGGGCTTCGGTTGGTTTCGCAGCGGGGACTGCCGTCGCGGCGGCCGCTGGCGCCGGAGCCGTCGTGGCCGCGGCTGGCGTCGCGGGAGCCGCCGTTGGGGCGGCGGGAGCGGCCGGCTGACAGGCGGCCAGGAGTTGACCGCTCAACGCGGCGCCGGCCGTGATGCCGATGGCGCGCAGCACGGCGCGCCGACTGATAGCACTCTGTCCGTTCTGGTGTGTCACCTTAGACTCCCTCTTTCGCCTCCCGATACATCGCCGCGTCGCGTTCGCCGACCACGCCCAGCTCGTTCATAACCTCCCGCTCGAAGCGGCCGAATGGGGACTGCTCCAGTGCTTCCTTGACCACGTTGAACGTTGGGTAGCCGGCCGCCTGGTCCGCGGCCCATTCGCGCGCAAAATTGCCGGCCTGGATATTGGCCAACTGGCGCTCCATCAGCGCTTTCAGCTGTGGCGTTTTGAACTGGTCGAGACGCGTCATGGTGCCGAATCTGCTGGTCGGCGAATGCAGCGCCGTCTGGCCGACCAGACCGAGACGGGCGGCCTCGTGCATGATGTCGCCCATTTCGCCGGATAGGTAGAGCTCCAGCAGTGCCTCCACCTTGGGGTAGCCCGCTTCCACCAGGACCTCTACCGCCGTCGACACGGCCGCGACGATGGCCGGCACCAGGGTTTGCTCCGTGAACAGGTCCGACTCCGCCTCGTCCTTGAAGCTGGCCTGGATCGCGTAGTACTTGAGCGTGCCGATGCCCTTTGCGAGCGCGAGCACGATCGGCCAGGCACCGCCGGTCGCGTCCTGGTGCGCATCGATAAAGCTCAAGAACCCGCGGCCGCTGAGGTACGTCGCCCGCACCAGGTCGCCCATGGTGCGTGGCGCGACCATCACGACGTCCACGTCAGGTGGAAAATCAATCTCCTTGAATGCCACGCAATAGCCGGACGCGAAGCACAGCGTGTTACCCGCGCGCAGGCCCGGCCGAATGGACGCCTGGTAAATGGCCGGCGTCAGCTCATCCGGGATCAAGCACATCACCACGTCGGCTCGCGCGCTGGCGTCGGCGATCGACAAACATTCGAAGCCGTCCTCGCGCGCTTGCGGCGCATACGCATCCGCGGCGTTGCCGACGATCACTTGCTGGCCACTGTCGCGCAGATTCATCGCCTGCGAACGCCCCTGGTTGCCGTAGCCGATGACGCCGATGGTCTTGCCAACCAGTGGCTCGAGAGAGGCTTCGTCGTCGCGAAAGATTCGTGTCATAGGTATGCTCCATAGAGGCTCAGGCTCATCCGAGTCGCGCCACGATCTCTTCGCGGAGGAGCGTCTGCATCGTGTCGTCGAACGCGGCCAGCGTCTGCTCGATGTCCGCATCCGTGTGCGCGGACGACGTTACGCCGCCGGTGTATGACAGCAGGTCCACGCCGCGCACCTGCAGGTTGCGCTGAAAGGCCGACACTACGCGGCCAGGGATGCCCTTCAGTCGGGTTGCGTCCAGCGTGTGCAACGCCGCGCGTGATTTTGCACCGCTGCCTGGATATTCCTCCATGTACACGTGGAACAACGACGAGTCGCCGTAGACGTAGGCGGCCGCGCCCAGGTCCTCCAGCACGCGCTCCATGCCACTCCGAAGCAGTGCGGCCGTACGGTCGGCCTCGGCCTGCGCACGTCCATCGGCGACCAGCGTCAAGCTTGCTATGCCTGCCGCCGTCGACAGTGGATTGGCATTGAAGGTGCCGAGGTGAGATACGCGTTGATAGCGATCGTGTCGCGGCTCGCCGGTGTACTCGAACAGGCTCATGATCGCTTCGCGGCCGACCACCGCCGCGCCCGGTAGGCCACCGGTGACAACCTTGCCCAGGACGCTCAGGTCCGGGGTGATGCCCGCCAGGCGCTGATACCCACCGGAGCTATACCGAAAGCCAGTGATCACCTCGTCGAAGATCAGCGGCACGCCGTACTGCTCGGTCAAGGCGCGGAGCCCGCGGTTGAAGTCCATCGATAGCGGGACCGTGCCCCATGAGCCGCCGGAGGGCTCGATCATCAGCGCGGCGATGTCGTGGTTGTCACGCAGTTCTGTCTCGACCCGCTTGAGATCCGCCGGCACTACGACGACCAGGTTGACCGTGTTGCGGGGGATACCCAGTGAGACCGGAGCATCGAACGGCGGCGCCGCACCGCGCCCGAAGACATCGTGCCATCCGCTGAAGTGACCCTCCAACCGCAGCACCTGCTCGCGGCCGGTAAACGCGCGGGCAAGACGCAGCGCCAGCATCGCCGCCTCGCTGCCAGATGACGTGAAGCGGACCTTCTCCGCTGACGGCACGAGGTCGTGAATCAATTGCGCCCATTCGATCATGTCCGGGTGGTCATTGCCGAAGTGCAGACCACGCCCGATCACCGCGCGCACCGCGTCGAGCACCACCGGATGAGCGTGGCCCACCAGCAGCGCCGCGTTGCCCATGCCGTAGTCGATGTACTCATTGCCGTCGACATCCCATTTGCGCGAGCCCAGCGCGCGGTCGACGTACGTGGGGGCAATCGAGTTGTAACGCAGGTCGTGGCCGACGCCGCCGGCGAGTACCTGCTGCGCTCGGCCGTACAGGTCGCGCGCCCGGCGGCGTTGCGAGGTGAAGGTGGCAGCCGAAGTCTCGGCGATGGTGGTCATGCAAAACTCCCAGTCGGCTCGCGCACGGCAACCGGTTGCTTGATCCGCTCCAGCAAACCCAGCACAGCGTCGACGACGCGGCCCTCGGACGTCGGCGCGAGGCCCGTGGGCAGCCCGTACGCCTGAAACACCAGGTCCGGGATTCGGTAGCGGGTGCGCACGTTCCAACCGTCCCGCGGGTAATCTTCTGCGCGTGGCAGGTAGCACAGCGTTCCGTTGGTGTACCCAAGCACCATGGTCTGCTCGAATGGCGATCGCTCGCGGACAGTAGCCGTAGTTGCGGAGAAGACCTCGGCGCTCATACCGACGAACACAATGTCATTGACGCGGATCACCTGTACTTCGAATTCCGCCGTATTCGGCCGCCCCGTCCGCACTGCCTCGACCAGACCATCGGCCCAAAAGAGGAACCGCCCGGCCACCGTGACGTTGCGCTCCTGACCGCTTGCCTTCGCCTCTTCGAGCTCGCGTGCGCGCTCCGCACGGATCGCTTGTGCCTCGGCCAGCGACGGAAATGGCAACAGATCGAGGGTGATGGTCTCGGAGATGGCACCGAGATAGGAGCACTCGTTGCCCTCGACCGGCACCCACGGAGTGAGCGTCATGCCCGAGCCCAGCAACGAGCGGAGCGAGGTGCGCTCACCGCGCCGCACGTGCGTTCGCAGCCCAGCGGCGACCTTCAGCACTTCGCCGGCCAGCATTGTGCCAAGTCGGTTCTTGGCGTCGGAGCAGTCCGCCTCGAAGCCCATGCCGCCGACGGGCATGATGTCGCCGCCGCCGCCCTGAAGGAACAGCGCCAGGCCGCCCATGGCGCGCTCGACTACCGCACGCGTCGCCCCCGGAAAATCTGGCGACGCAACCTTCGAGTTTGGCCCAATGACCACCGTGTGGCAGCCGTAGCTGCACAGCGTCGCGATCGGTAGGCCATCCAGATCGTCCACCCGCACCACGCCCACGGCTGGATCGATCGGCTTGTCCGGTGCCTCGCCCAGAAAGATCAGACCATCCGATCCCATCTCGCGGCGGTTGATGCCAATCTGACTCTGGCCGTGGCCTGCGGCCACCCGCGCCGGTGCGAGCGCGGCATTTGCTTGCGCGGCCGACTCGGCGATGCGCGGCACCACGTACGCGTAGTAGCCGTCGATCAGGTCCGCCTGGAACGCGAACTCAGGCGGCGCACCTGGCAGAGCGGGCGCGCTATGCGAGTGGCTCAGGTTGATCAGCACGTTGGCTTCGACTGTCCCGATCGCTTCGGCAACCTGGCGCCGCCAATCGCGCACCATCTCCAGTGGCGCAATGCACAGGTCGACGGCAACGATCGCCACCTTGTTGCCGGTGTCGTCGGCGAGCACCAGCGTCGTGGCGGTGAGATCGCTCTCGATGGCTTCGACGACCCCTTCGCGCGAGGTGAAGCCAACGGTTTTGATGCCGAGTGGAGGATTGATGATCGTGCGGCCGACGCCGGCTCTCAGCGGATTGGCCATGTGCGTGGCAGTGCCTCCTCAGTAACCGAGTTGCTTGTCGACGATGTTCAGCAGTTCTTCACCCGCCAGGTAGCGGCGGAGGTTCTCGCAGAACAGGTCGGTGATGCGCTGGCGGGCGCCCTGGCTGATGCCCGCCATATGGGGTGTCATGATCACGTTGGGCAGATCGAAATACGGGCTGTCGGACGGTAGTGGCGTTTCCGCCCACACGTCGAGGCCGGCGCCACCAATCCAGCCCTCGTGCAACGCGCGATACAGTGCGTCATCGTCGATCACCTTGCCGCGTCCAACGCTCACCAGGTAGGCGGACTGCTTCATAGCCCGCAGCTCCGCTTCGCCAATGGCGCCCCGCGTCTCCTGATTCAGCGGTAGGCACACCACCACCAGGTCGGCTTCGGCCAGTAGCTCGCGCAGATGCCCAGGCGGGTACACCTGAACGACGTCATCCTCGCACGTTGGCTGCGCGATGTGGCGACGGGTCGCTAGAACGCGCATGTCGAAGGCGCGCGCCACGCGCGCGACCTGGCGGCCGATGGATCCGTAGCCGACGATGACCAGCGTTTTGCCCGACAAGTCCTCGCCTGAGTACTCAGCCCACTGGTTCTTTGGCCAGACGCGGCCCTCCTGGAACCGCTGACGCATTAAAGGAAAGCGTCGGTTGAACGCGATCGCCGACGCGAAGACATACTCCGCGATCGGCGCGGCGTAAATCCGGGAGTTGGTGAGCAGCACGTCGCTGTCCAGAATCGGCTTGCCGAGCAGGTGATTGACACCGCCCGACGCCAGATGGACCCAGCGCAGCTTGGGTGCCTGGGCCATCTGGAATCCGACGTGGTAACCGCACAGTACCTCCACCTCGGATAGCCCCCGGATGGGGATCTCCGGCTCATACGGTAAGAGCGGCTCGTAGCTCAGCTCGAGCGTCGCCGACACCGCCTGGATCTGCCGGCGCTGCTCTTCTGATAACTCTGAGCCGAGGTGGACTCGGGTCATTGCGTCATCTATTTGTTCAACCACGTGCGCGCGAGGAGGTCTTTGTAGGAGTCGAAGGCGACGTGGTCGTACCCCATTACGTACTGCTGCATGGCGTAGTTCTCGATTGGAGCCCACAGGTAGATCCACGGCACGTCCTGCAGTACCTGTTTCTGGATCTGCAGGTAGAGATCGCGCCGTTTGACACGATCCGGCTCGACCTGCGCCTGCTCGATCCATTTCTCGACATCGGGGTTGGTGTACCCAGGGTTGTCGTTGCCTTTGCTGTGGTAGTGCGGGTACAGCAAGTCGATCGGATCGCCACGGAAGCCGCGGTTGCCGATGAGCATGTCGTAGTCCAGCTTGTTGTTCTTGTCCAGCCACGCACCCAGCTCCAGAGGCTGGAGTTTCACCGTGATCCCGATGCGCTTCCACTGCTCGGCAGCAGTGGCGAGGCTCGGATAGAAGTTCGCCGAATTACCCTCCGGCAGGGTGACGCCAGTTACCTCGAAGCCGTTGCCGAAGCCGGCTTCGGCCATCAGCTTCTTGGCCTGGTCGAGATCCACCTTATAGCCCAGCTCCGCCGGTGGAATGCCATAGTCCTCCCAGCCCGCGACGATGGGGCCGGTTATCTGCCCGGAGCCGCCGAGCGCTTTGTCGATGATCTCCTGCTTATTGGTTGACAGGTCCATCGCGCGTCGTACGCGCACATCCTTGAACGGCTCGAAGCGCTGATGCAGCTTGATCACCGTAAAGACGCCGTGCACGCCCTTCACGAACTTGAGGTTCTGAGCGCCAGCGAGACGTTTGGCACCGTCTGCCGAGAGGATCGAGAAGTCCATCTGACCGGCGCGCAGGGCCGCGATGCGGGTGTCTTCCTGGGGCAAGAACTTCACGTTGAACGTGTCGATGTATGGCACGTCCTTGTCCCAGTAGCTGCCGTTGCGCTGCAGCGTGACGCGGTCGTTCTGGATGTACTCCGTCAGCTTGTAGGGGCCGGTGCCAATCGGCTGAGAGGCCAGGCTCGCCGGGTCCGAACCGCCGGGCGCGAAGCCACTCACGACGGTCGCGGCGAACTTGCCGGGCAGGACCGGATCCGGCCTCTTGAGCGCGGTGCGCAATGTGTTCTTGTTGACCACCTCGTTTTTCTCGATCGCGTCGTACCAGATGGCGAACGGATTGGCCGTGGCCGGATCGATCATGCGGTCGATGTTCCACTTGGCGTCTTCGGCGCCGAAAGGCTTGCCGTCGTGGAATGTCACGTTGTCGCGCAGCGTCCAGACGATCTCGGTTGGCTTGGTGTACTCCCACTTCGTGGCCAACGCGGGCTCGACGGCCAGGGTGCGCGGATTGTGGCGGGTGAAACTTTCGTAAATCATGCGTCGCAAGACGGTGCTCGAGGCGTTGTTGCGGTTGTGTGGGTCGAAAGCGATCGGATCGGCCGGCTCGCCCCAGTTGAGGGCACCGCCGCGTTTGATGGCTGCCGCCGCGGTAGTAGGCGCCGCCGTAGGTGCGGGTGCCGCGGCTGCTGCCGTCGTTGGTTTGGCCGCGGGCGCCGCCGTCGCCGCCGGCGCGGTAGTCGGCGCGGCTGGTTTTGGAGGATCGGTCGGTTTGGCGACGGGCGCGGCCGTTGGCGCTGCAGCCGGCGGCGCGGCCGGCGCGCACGCCGCGGCCAGCACCCCGAGAGCGCCCCCGGCTACGCCCAGGACAAAATGGCGCCGAGTGAGAATGAGGCCACTTGGACTCGAACGCTGCATACGATTCTCCCCTTTCATGATTGGCTAGACTCCGCGTAGCCGCGGATCCAGCGCGTCGCGTAACCCGTCGCCAGCAAAGTTGAACCCCAGCACGGCGAGCATGATCGCCGCGCCCGGGAACACGCTCAGTCCATTCGCCAACTCCATGAACGTCCGCCCGGTGCCGAGCATGTTGCCCCACGAGGCGTCCGGCGGCTGCACGCCCAACCCCAGGAAGCTGAGCCCGGCCTCGATCAGGATCGCGTCGGCGATGCTCACCGTCGTCTGGACAATGACCGGAGCCAGCACGTTGGGCAGCACATGCAGCAGCATGATTCGCCCGTCGCGCGCACCTACGGCCCGCGCGCTGGTGACAAACTCCGCTTCACGCACAACCAGCACCGGTGCCCGAGCGACCCGAGCGAGTGTGGGGATGGTTACCAACGCCACCGCCAGCACCACATTCGGCAGGCTCGGTCCGAGGATGCCGGTCAACGCCAGTGCGAGTACAAAGGAGGGCAACGTAAACAGCACATCCATCGCGCGCATCAGCGCGTTGTCCAGCATGCCGCGGTAGTAGCCACTGAGCACGCCTAGCCCGCCACCGACGAGCACCGCCGCGCCCACCGACACCAGACTGACCTGGAGCGCGACGCGCGCCCCATAAATGATCCGGCTCAGTACGTCTCGGCCAAGCTGGTCCAGTCCGAGCACATATTCACCGCTTGGAGGCGTCAGCCGGATACCGACTTGCGCATTCGGATCGAACGGACTGAGTTGTTCGGCGAAGACAGCCACCAGTACCAGCAACACCACCACCAGCAGGCCGAACGCGCCGATAACATTCCGTCTGGCCAGCCGACCAACGACGGCCGTCAGGTGCGAACCACTGCGCGGCCGCACCTGCCGCAGACGCTCGAGCGGCGGCGCCGCCAGGCTGGCACTCGTCGTCATGTGTAGCGCACGCGCGGGTCGATCGCCGCGTAGCTCAGATCCACCACGACCTGGACCAGGATGAACAACACGCCCATCCCCAGTACCGCTCCCTGGACCATCGGATAGTCGCGCTCGGTGATCGCCGCGACCAGCAGGCTGCCTACGCCGGGCAGACCGAAGATCTGCTCGACGATGACGGCGCCGCCCAGCAGCCGGCCCAGTTGGATGCCCATGACCGTCACGATCGGGATCAATGCGTTTCCGAGCGCGTGAACGGTCAATACGCGCAGCTCACGGGCGCCTTTGGCGCGCGCCGTGCGCACGAAATCCTGGCCGAGCACCTCCAGCATTGCCGAGCGCGTCATGCGCATCACCACGCCCATGAGTGGCAGCGCCAGCGCCACGGCGGGCATCGCCATCTGCTTGAGGTTCTCAGCCGGGTCGTTGACCAGGCTGACGAAGAACAACCCGGGCAGCCAGTTGAAGACCGTCGTGCTGATCAGGATGAACAGCACTGCGATCCAGAATGTGGGCATCGACAACCCGGCCAGAGCCAACAGGCGGGCTATGACGTCGAGTGACGTGTTACGCCTGACCGCCGACAGGATGCCCAGCGGCACCGCCACGACACTGGACAGGAGCGTGGCCATGACCGCCAGTTGGATCGTGATCGGTACCGCCTGCGCGATGAGCGGCATGACTGGTTGGCGCGAGCGGAAAGAAAAGCCGAGGTCACCGTGGACCAGATCACCCAGCCACCGCACGTACTGCACGTAGGCCGGATCGGCCAGCCCGAACATGCGCCGCAATGTCTGCTGCACCTCGGGCCGCATGGAGCCTTCCTGGCCCATCCACATGGTGACCGCGTCGCCCGGCACCAGGCGGATCAAGCCAAAAATCAGCACCGACAATGCGAGCGCCCCGGCAAGACTCGACACCGCCCGTTGGAGTAGGAACGTGCGCACGCTAGTCAGCCGCCGGCCGCGTGTCTCCCCGAAGGGACGGAGACCGGTCGTGTGTCCCCGAAGGGAAGGAGACCGGTCGTGCATCACCGACGGGCAGGAGACCGGTCGGCCGCGTGGAAGTGAGGCGACCTGGTAGAGCCACCACCATCGCCGAGCCCATGGCGTCGGCGATGCTCTCGCCGACCTTGCCAACCGCCTGCTCCATATGGCGCGTAGCGGCCTCGGCATCGCCGGCGCGCAGCGCCGCCACGATGGGTGCATGGCTCTCGGCGGCGTCATGCGGACGCAGGTAGGTCGGGATGGCCATCGCCAGAAACAGTCGGATAGGCGACGCCAGGCGCAACCAGGCGTCATACATGCGCCGATGCCCGGAGAGCTCGCACAGGCGGCGGTGGAACTCCAGGTCGAGCTCGATTTCGCCGGCGATGTCGCCGTCGGTGGCCGCGGCCCGCATGCGCTCGATCAGCGTTTGCAGATCGTCCAGGTCGGGCGGCTGCACACGCGCCTGAGCCAGATTGACCATCGCCGTCTCGAGCAGCGAGCGGTAGCTGTAGATCTCGCGCACGTCCTGAGCCGTGAACGCGCGCACGAAGGCGCCGCGGTGCGGTTCGATGATGATCAGCTCTTCCGCCTCGAGCTCGCGCAGCGCCTCGCGGACTGGCCCGTGGCTGACGCCCATCTCGCGTGCGATCTCTGCCTCGGTGAGATGCTCGCCGGGTTGGTACACGCCAGTGAGCACGGCGTGGCGGATCGCGCGCGTGACTTCACCGCTGAGTGTGCGCCGTTGTGCCAGGCCGAGCACCACGCCGCTAGCGCCCCGTCTTCGCTAGATTATTGATAATCAATAGATTGCCGAGTGGGCGCGATGCTAGCCTCGCCCAGAAGCACCTGTCAATCGGGTCGTTCGGGTCGTTCGGACGGGGCAGCATCACCCTCACCCCCGAAGGGAAGACGACCGGTCGAGTTCCCCGTGCGCCGAAGGGAGGCTGACGGTCCCATGTCCCCCAAGGGAGGCTGACCGGTCTCACGTCCCCGAAGGGAAGACGACCGGTCGAGTCCGGCTTGTGCAGACGCCGGCCCTTGCACTAAGCAGCAGCCCGTCACCCCCGAAGGGGAAAGACAACCGGTCGAGTTCCTGCTTGTGCAGAAGCAGCACTGTGCACGCTGAGCAGCATCACCCCCACCCCCGAAGGGAAAGAACGACCGGTCGAGTTCCTGCTTGTGCAGAAGCGGGGGCTTGGACGCTGAGTAGCATCGCCCTCACCCCGTAGGGAACGAACGACCGGTCGAGTTCCTGCTTGTGCAGATGCAGGGCTTCCAGGCCGTCAGGAGTAGCGGGCGAGTGCGCGGCACGGGTTATCGACCAGCATGCGCTGGATGTCCGCTCCGGAGACGCCCGCGTCGTGCAGGAGGGGAACGAAACCCGTGAGCAGGTGGTCGTAGCCCGGCCCGCCGAACCAGTGCAGCAAGCGCTTGAAGCAGACGTCGTGCGACAGCAGGATCTGGTCCACGTACCCGAGCTCGATCAGCTGGGCAATGGTGTGCGCGCGCGCCTCGTCAAGCTGGTAGAACGCCATGCCGACATGATCGATCTGCACGAACACGCCCCGTTCGGCGATCGACGCCAGGTAGTCGATGTTGCGGTGGTCCCCCTGATGGCCAACGATGACGTGACGCAAATCGACGCCCTCTTCCTGGAGCAGGTCCATCTGATCGTGGGCCAGCTCGTCGAGCAGGACGTGCGTTGACAGCGGCGCGCCGGTCTGCAAATGCGCTCGCGCCGCGGCGCGGAACACGCGCTCGCCGGCCGGGCTGATTGCATCGCGTATGGTGCCAATCTCGCCGATGATGCCGGCGCGCACGCCGCTGTCGCCGATGCCGACGGTGAGCTCGGCAATCATTTCGTCTGCGAGCTGATTGGTCTTCCACGTGTACACGTGCGGCGGGTAGTACTGCTCCGTGTAGTAGCCGGTTGACGCAATGACATGCAGTCCTGTTTCACGGGCGACACGCACCTGGGTTTCGACGCTTCGCCCCATGTAGCGGTTGGTGAGATCGACGACCGTGCCGCCGCCGGCGGTGCGAAAGCGCTGCAGTTCGTCCACCGCCAGGTCCGGATCATCCAGGATGGCTTCGACGGAAAAAGCGTGGTGACGCAGGTCGATCATGATGTGTTCGTGGGGCAAGACGACGCCGAGCTGCGCGGCGTCAACGGGCCCGAGCACGGTCATCGCGTGCATGCGCTCTGCTACCGTACGCGATGCCGCTGGCTGCGCGCGCGCCAATTCCATGGGCAGTACTATCCAGCGCGGTGGCGAAGGCACAGATTGGCAGGGCAGGATGATGAACGAGCCGAGGCACACACTTTCGCGGCGCACGCTGCTCCGCGGCGCGGCGCTCTCGCTGGGCGCACTGGCGGGCGCGGGCCTCTTGCAGGCGTGTGGGCCGGCCGCACCGAGCGTTGCTCCGACAAGTGCTCCCGCGGCGGGCACAACCGCGCCGCCTGCCGCGGCAGCCGCCAAGCCGACTAGTGCTCCCGCAGCGAGCACCAGCGCGCCCGCCGCGGCCGCCCCGGCGCCAACCAGCGCGCCGGCCGCTGCGCCCGTGGCTGCCAAGCCAGGCGACACGATGGTGCTGGCCGGCGAGTCGATCGGCGACAACTACGATCCGAGTGTCACTTTCCAGGGCTGGGGACATTCCTGGATCAATACCGCCACGACCGAAACCCTCATCGACTCGCGCACGGGCAAGATCGCGCCGTGGCTGGCGACCGAGTGGAGCGTTTCCTCGGACGGCCTGGCCTGGACCTTCAAACTTCGGCCGAATGTGAAATTCCACGATGGCACACCGTTCGACGCCGAGGCAGTGGTGTTCAACTACATGCGTCAGATCGACGATAAGCACCCCTTCTATCTGGCCGAGGCGATCACTCGCGGAGCGACGCTGGTCGGGGTGCAGAAAGTCGAGGCGAGCGGACCGCTGGAAGTGAAGTTCACCCGCACGCGGCCCTCGGGTGGCATGCTGGCGCAGCTTTCCATCCCGTGGGCAGGCCTGCTCAGCCCGACCGCCATCCAGAAACTCGGCGCCGACTATGCTCGCCAGCCGGTGGGCACCGGGCCATTCACGTTCGAGAAGGGCTCCAAGGGTACCGAGGCGTCCGTACTTGCCAACGCGAACTACTGGGGTGGCAAGCCGACCCTCGGCCGGGTGGTGATTCGCGCCATTCCGGACCTGGCGGCGGTGACCGCGGCGCTGACCGCGGGCGAGGTGGACTTCGCGACATTTGTGGACTTCAAGGACCTGGACACCTTCCGTCGCAACCCGAAGCTGAAAGTGGAGGTCGTCGAGGCGGCCAACTATGGCTATGTCGGCGTCAACACCAAGGCGCCCAAACTGCAGGACGTGCGCGTCCGGCGTGCGCTCGCGTACGCCATCAACCGCAAGCAAATCGTCGACGTCGTGCTATCGGGCCAGGGCGGACCACCCGGCAGTTTCGTCCCGGCGCCCATCCCAGGCTACGCCAAGAACCTGGAAGACTACTACCCGTACGATGCTGCCAAGGCCAAGGCGCTGCTCGGCGAAGCGGGCGTGAGTGGCTTGAGCCTCGGCATCTGGTCGCCCAGCAATGGCTACTGGCCGGCGCTCGCGGAGCTCATCCAGGGCGACCTGGGCAAAGTTGGCGTCACGGCAACGATCGAGAAGATCGACCCGGCCCGCTTCGGCGGTGCAGTGACGGAGGGCAAGCACGAGTTGTTCGTGTGGGATGCGAGCCAGGCGTCGGCTGATCCGGCGGAGTTTGCCAACAGCTTCTTCCTGTCCAGCAACCCACGCGCGGCCGGTCGCTGGGGCTTCAACAACAAGGACTTCGACGACATGGTGGCCAAGCAAGACGCGGAGCCTGACGAGGCCAAGCGGCTGCCGATCCTCGAACAGATGCAGAAGCTGATCCTGGACGACGTGCCCCAGATCATGCTGTACAACGGTCGCTTCGCGGGCGTGACCTCGACCCGGGTCCAGGGCTTCAAGACGCTGCCGTTCCGCCACGCGGTGCATTTGCACGACGTCAGCTTCGCGTAGCAAGTCCGCAACGTGACGGCGCAGCAGGCTTCGAGTTCGCGTCGGACTCGGACGGCCCTGCTGCGCCGTAACAAGCTGGCGACGGTGGGGGCGGGTATTGCGCTCCTCGTATTCCTGCTTGGCCTCTTCGCGCCGTGGGTGACGCCCTACGACCCGCTCGAACAGGACACCCCCAACCGCCTCCAGCCACCCTCGGCCGCGCACCTGTTGGGCACCGACCAGTTCGGCCGTGACATTGTCACTCGCCTCGCGTTCGGATCACGCACGACGTTGCTTGTGGCGCTCACCGCCGTCGCGGTGGCGCTCCTCGCGGGCGGTGGGCTGGGTCTGCTTGGTGGATTCGTGGGCGGCGAGGTCGAACGCGTGATCGGCATGCTGATGGACGTGCTGTTGAGTTTTCCGTTGCTGCTGCTAGCGATCCTCGTGGCGTTCATCCTGGGCACTGGCGTCATCAACCTGGCATTTGCGGTTGGCATATCCCAGATCCCTACGTTTGCGCGCCTGGCGCGCGCACTGACTCTGTCTGTGCGCGAGCGTGACTTCGTCACCGCCGCCAACGCGCTTGGCGCGGCGCCCGCGCGCATCATGCTGCGACATGTGCTACCGAATATCGCCGCGCCGCTTGGAGCACAGGCGACCTCCACATTGGCCCTGGCGATTCTCAGCGCGACGTCGCTCAACTTCCTGGGACTGGGCGTCCAGCCACCGACGCCAGACTGGGGTGCGATGGTCGCCGACGCGAAGCGGTACATCTTCGATCGGCCGGAGCTCGCGCTGTATCCAGGGGCCGCAATTCTGCTGACGGTGCTCGCCTTGAATCTCGCGGGCGATGGCCTGCTCGATGTGTTGGGTCGCCGCGACCGGCGAGCCGCCTGACGCACATGACTGCATATGTCTTGCGTCGCCTGATCCAGCTCCCGATCATCCTGCTGGTCGTCAGCACCTTCATCTTTTTCTCACTGCGACTCGCGCCCGGAGATCCGGTCGTTCTCGCGACGGAGAACGTGCGCGACCCTGCCGAGATCGACCGTATCCGCCACGCGTGGGGACTGGATCAGCCACTGCTGGTCCAGTACGCCCGCTACGTTGTGGGCGTGGTCCAGGGCGACTTCGGCCGCAGCTTCTTCGGCAATCGCGCAGTGTCCGAAGTGGTGCGAGAGCGTTTCCCGGCGACGCTCGAATTGACGCTGTGCGCAATGCTCGTCGGCTGTCTGCTTGGCGTCACGTTAGGTGTCGCCTCTGCTGTGTGGCGCAACTCACCGGCGGACCTGCTGTCGCGCGCGCTCGCCCTGTTTGGCATCTCCACGCCCAGTTTCTGGATGGGACTGATGCTGATCAGCGTCTTTTCCGTCCAGCTGGCATGGCTGCCTGTTCAGGGGCGCTTCGATGCGCGCGCGCCATTTGAGCCCATCACCGGTCTGTACGTCCTGGATGCGCTGCTGCACGGCGACCTTGGCCTGCTGGTCAAAGTACTGTCCTACCTGGCCCTGCCGGCGACCGTGCTGGGCGTATTCATCGCCGGCGTCATCGCGCGCATCACCCGCGCGTCTGTGCTGGATGAGCTCGACCAGCCATATGTTGTCGTCGCGCGGGCAAAGGGCCTGCGCGAAACGGCGGTGGTCGTCGGACACGGCCTGCGCAACGCGCTGTTGCCGATCGTCACGCTTGCGGGATTGCAGTTCGGCAACCTGCTGGGCGGCGCGGCCATTACGGAGACGGTCTTTGCGTGGCCAGGCCTGGGGCGAATGTTGGCGGAAGCGATCTTCGTCAAGGACTATCCGCAGGTCCAGGCCAGTGTGCTGCTGATCGCATCGATGTACGTTGTCGTCAATACCGCGGTCGACCTGGCGTATGGCGCGATCGATCCGCGCATCGCGCGCCGGTGACCGGCGTGGCGCCGCTGATGGTTGTCCAGACGGTGCTCGGGCCAGTCGCCGCGGCTGACCCACTCCGTTGCTCAGTTGCTGAGCCGCGGGTCGAGCGCGTCGCGGATCGCGTCGCCGAGGAAGTTGAAACCGAGCACCGTGACGAAGATCGCCAGCCCAGGCGCTACGGCCAGCCACGGGTCTTGCTGGAGATAGCCCTTGGCGGTGTTGAGCATCGCGCCCCAGCTGGGTGTCGGCGGCTGGACGCCGAGGCCGAGGAACGACAGTCCGGCTTCGGCCAAGATCGCGGCTGGCATAGTCAACGAAGCTTGCACGACGATCGGCGCCATGACATTCGGCAGTACGTGTGTAGCCATCACATGAATGTCGTGTGCGCCGAGCGAGCGTGCGGCCTGGATGTAGTCCAGCTCGCGTACCGACAGCACCTGCCCGCGCACCAGCCGCGCGAACAGCGGCACACCCGTGACGCCGATCGCGATCATCACGTTGTTGAGACTCGGCCCGAGCATCGCCGTAATCGCCAGCGCCAGTACCAGCGTGGGCAGAGCCAGCAGACCGTCCATGATGCGCATGATCGTGCCATCGGTGAGCCCACGGACATACCCCGCGACCAGGCCCAATAGTGTGCCTGCGAGCAGCGAAATGCCGACAGCGATGAGGCTTACTTCGAGCGACACCTGCGCGCCGAACAGAACGCGTGTCAGCGTGTCGCGCCCGAGCTCATCCGTGCCCAGCAGATGGCTGCCGCTGGGTGGACGCAGGATGCTGCGGATGTCCTGCTGCGTGGGGCTGTACGGCGCCGCGACACTGGCGCTGAGGGCAGCAGCGATTACCAGGGATACGATCGCTCCGCCCACCCGTACCAGTCGCTGGCGCCACAGCCGCCTGAGGAACTGCCGCAGCGGCGACGGCGATTTCGCATGCTTCCGATCGCCAGTCACCCGCTCAACCGCCTGCGATCCGCGGGTCCAATTGCGCGTACAGCAGGTCGGCGATGAGATTCGAGATCACGCGCACCAGCGCGAGGAACAGCACAACCCCCTGCACAATCGGGAAATCGCGGGAGAAAATGCTGTCGACTGCGAGGCGGCCGATGCCCGGCAGCGCAAAGATGGTCTCGATCAGAATGGCCCCGCCGAGCAGCGCGCCGACCTGCAAGCCGACAACCGTCACGACCGGCAACAGCGCGTTCTTCAGCCCGTGACGGAGCACAGACGCCTGCTGCGAGAGCCCTTTCGCTCGCGCGGTCCGCATGTATTCGGTTTCGAGCACATCTAACAGCGACGAACGCATGAGCCGCGCGACGATCCCGGCCAGCGCCGCACCTAATGCGACGGCCGGCAGGAACATCTGCTTGATGTTCATCCCAGGGTCCTGGATCAGCGGTGTGTAACCGCTGGGCGGCACCCAGCGCAGCCACAGCGCGAACACCAGTATGAGCAGGATGCCGAGAAAGAAGCTGGGCAGCGACACGCCTGCGAGCGCCAGCCCGGTGCTGGCGAAGTCAACCGAGGTATTGCGCCGACTCGCGGCCAGGACGCCAGCTGGGAGGCCGATTGCGAGCGAGATCACCAGTGACACGAGGCTGAGCTCGAGTGTGACGGGCAAGCGCGACACGATTGCTTCACTTACTGGCTGATGAGTGCGGATGGAATGGCCGAGATCGCCGCGCAGCACGTTGCCGAGCCAGCGCGCGTATTGCACAGGCAGCGGCTGATCGAGCCCGAGCTCGGCGCGCAAGGCGGCGATGGACTGTGGATCGGCGTCTTGCCCGAGCATGATCTGCACCGGGTCGCCCGGGGTCAGGTGCAGCATGAGGAAGACGCCCAGGCTGAGGATCAGCAGCACTGGCAACGTGCCGAGCAAGCGGCCGCCGATGAAACGCAGCATCAGCCCGCGGGCCTCACCGCGCCGTCGACCACACGGCGCCGCGGTGCATTGACGTCAGCTCTTCCAGGTTGCCTTGAACCGCATGAGCCCGTCGGGCGTGACCTCGAATCCCTGGACCGTTTTCAGCGCGGCGAAGCTCGTCGGCGGGAAATACGTGAAGACGTACGCGGCATCGTCGTTGATGGTCTTCTGGATCTGCTGGAAAATCTGCTTGCGTGTGGCCTGGTCACCAGCTTGCCGCTCGCGCACGATCGCCTCGTCGATTGCAGGCGAGCTGTACTTGCCGTAGTTGAAGGCGCCCTTGGTCTGGAAAATCGGCTCGATGTTGCCGTCCGGATCGATCCGCCCGCTCCAGCCCAGGGACATCGCGTCGAAGTCGCCTTGCTCGCCCACCTTGAGGAGCGCGCCGAACTCGACCGTTTGAATCTCGACCTGGATATTGGCTTCACCCAGCTGGGCCTGAATGAGCTGCGTGATCTTGTCCTGCAACGGGCTGTTACTCTGCGCCTTCAGGACGAGTTTGAAGCCGTTTGGCTGGCCCCCTTCCGCAAGCTTCTGCTTTGCGGTCGCCAGATTGCGCTGCACGTGCGGAACGGATGCGTCGAATGCCCAGCTGCTGGGCGGGATCGGCCCCTGCGCGATCTCGCCCACGCCGAAATACGCGACGGCGAGCAGCGCTTCGCGATCGACTGCCAGATTGACCGCTTCGCGCAGCGCCTTGTTCGCCAGTGGACCCTTGACCGTGTTCATCCATAGCCCCTGGTAGCCCACGCCGGGGCCCTCGAGGTAGACCGCGTTGGGCAGGCTCTTGATATCCGGCACGTCTTTCGGGTCGATGCTGAACAAGAAATCCACGTTGCCGGTCTTCAATTCGGTCAGTGCCACGGACAGGTCAGGAATTGGCCGATAGGTGATCTGATCGAGGTAGGGCAGGTTCGGCTCGAAGTAACCATCGAAGCGCTTGAAGGTGACGTGGTCGTCCTTGATCCACTCGACGAATTGGAAGGGGCCGGTACCGACGGGGTTGCGCGCGTAGTCCTTGCCGAACTTTGCGCGCGCGGCGGGCGAGACCATGTAGCCCGCTCGATCGGAGATGATCGACAAGAAGGGCGCAAAGGGGTTCTTGACCGTGATTCTGACCGTGAGCGGATCCACGACGGAGACCTGGTCGATGCCGTCGATCTCGGGTTTGCGTGGCGAGACGTTTGCTGGATCGAGGATCCAGTCGAAGTTCTTCTTCACGGCGTCCGCATCGCACGGCGTGCCGTCGTGGAACTTGACGCCCTGTCGCAACTTGAAGATGTAGGTGCGCGGGTCGGGCGTGGTCCACGACTCGGCGAGGTCGGGGACGATGTTCAGGTTCTTGTCGGGTGCGATCAGGCCGTTGTAGATCGCGGTGTAAACGTTCCGATCGACGCCCGCCGAGGCGCCGTGTGGATCGATGCCGATGATGTCGGAATTGAGTGCGACCTTGAGCGTGCCGCCTTTCTTGGCTGCGCCGCTTGCAGCAGTTGGCGCTGCCGCCGCTGACGTGGGCGCTGCCGCCGCTGACGTTGGCGCGGCCGCGACAGTTGTCGGCGCCCCCTGGGCCGGCTTGGACGTCGCGGGTGCTGTGGTTGCGGCCACGTTCGAAGGCGTGGCCGGTCCGCACGCGGACAGCAGCCCGAGCCCGCCGACGCCGATAAGCCCGCGCAGCACGCTGCGTCGACTGAGGCCCGTGGCATGCGCACTCGCGTCAGGAACAGCAGTGTGGTCGGTCACGCTCGCGCTCCCCCCGATGTGATGCGCACCAGCATATCCGAGGCGCTACAGCCCGGCGCCCTCATCAGACCATGAAAGGTGCGCTCGGCTTGCTC
>WNGB01000330.1_pt1 | contig 71514 bp, 63 predicted proteins | sample 5400681 | NCBI WGS metagenome assembly WNGB01 (sample SAMN13153367, study PRJNA577476) | soil metagenome | isolation source: 115 cm soil or saprolite under grassland replicate 2 | place: USA:California | collected 2016-06-15 | reverse complement strand
CGGTTTGCTGATCCGTCGTCAGAGTTACGATCAACCTCTCCCAAAGTCGCTGAAATTTGTCGCGTCCATTGACCAATAAGTTCTTGCTAGCCCGTAGAAGCCAATCCGAGATGGGCCGGACCAACTTTTCGAAATCTGCATCCTTTAAGCGCGACAGTCTTGCGGCAATAACGAGCATAAAGCGGGGCTTGTCGTCCTTTCGAGCTTGAGCGTTTAGAAATGTTTCCCATGCCCACGTAGCGTCATATCCATCCTCCACCGCACCAAGGGCGGCGAGAGCACGTGCGGGCCTCGTAGCTGCCAGGCCTGCATACGGGTCGTGTTCAACGAAAAATTCTCCCCGACGACCGCTAAGTGCTTGGGCCGTGGGTAGTACCTCGGACAGCGACACCTGAAGCAAAGCCGCGCTCTCGGTATCGGTCCGCACCCAACCTCCGCGACTAGCCATCGAATCTGCCGCGTGAGAGGCATAGCTTTCCTGCCATCTCGCTACTTCAGCTTTAAGTCTCGCTGTTTCCTTATCGAGGTCAAAACTAAACTTGCAGCCCTGCGCCGCGAGCCAATGAATCCGCGACAATGTCTGGGAGCCTCGGCGCTCTTTGAATTCCACTGACTTCTCGGTTTTCCAGCGCGAGCTACCCTTTAAGAGCTTCTTTTCGAGTCCCTTTCGGGCTGTAAGAGAGAGATTGGACCAACGTTTCGATAATGTGATAAGGAGACATGGCAACTGCTTAGGCTAAGCCAGCCTGCATCAGGCGTTTCGACAGAACCCCACCGCCGGCATCCTCAAGGTACAGGCTTGGCCCTGAACTTAGACCAACTCAACCCGAAGCGTACGGCCGACGACCTTGGCGGCCCGCTGCAGCGTCGCGATCGTCACGTTGCCGTTCTTGGGGTCGAGCAGCCGGCTGATCTGACTGCGGCTGGTTTTCATGCGCTCGGCAAGCCGCTTGCGCGAGAGATTCTGCGCCTGCATCGCCGCGGCGATCTGCCATGCCAGCACTTCCTTGATGGCGGCGGCCTCGAACTCTTCGAGCTTTCCTTCTTTCTTTAGGACGTCATCGAGAGTCGTCAGATCGGCGGTGGAGCGAGCAGTCTTCTTTTTCTTTTTCATATCAGCATCCTGCTGCCCTATGTATGGTTCATGTACCATATAATGTCCAGGCGCCCAAAGGTTTTTCTAGATTTTTATCCTAGGCTATCTTGCAGGGCCTCGCTTGGCATGCTATAGAACATATCGTGAACATAACCAACCAAGTGAGATCAACCCATGCTCGACCGACCCGACCTGCCCACTATCTCCACCAACTCATCGCAGCCGCCAGCCACCTTGGCGTTCCTCGGGCCGCCGCCGCTGATCGAGGGCGAGCGCGAAGCCGCCTACGACGAGCTGCTCGCGCGCATTTCCGGCGCCTTGCGGCCGGCCGACATCCTCGAGGACATCTGGATCCGCGACGTCGTCGACCTGGTCTGGGACGTGTTTCGCCTGCGCCGGCTGAAGGCCAACCTGATCGCATCCTGCACCGGTGAGGGCGTGGCAAACGCCTTGGATCGGCTGAAGACCGCCAACGCTACCGAGGTGGTCCGGCAATGGACCGCGCACGACGAAGCGGCCCGCCAGACCGTCGAGGCGGCGCTGGCGGCGGCCGGCCAGACCGTCGAGGGCGTCAGCGCGCGGACGCTCGCGGTCTGGATCGCCGATCTGGAGAAGCTCGAGCGCATGATCACGAGCGCGGAGGGCCGCCGCCACGCCGCGCTACGCGAGCTCGACCGGCACCGGGCAACGCTGGCGCAGACCTTGCGCCGCGCCGTCGCGGACGTCGAGGATGCCGAGTTCAGGGTCATCGCGCCGGAACAGCCCGCGCCGGGGGCTGCGGCATGATCAGCGTCGACAGGCTCGCCGCCAACCGCGCCAATGCGCGAAGGAGCACCGGCCCGAAGACCCGGGACGGCAAGGCGAGTGCGGCGCGCAACGCCCGCCGCCACGGCTTGGAGCTCACCGCGTTGCGCGATCCCACGCTCTCGGGCGAGATCGAGGCGCTGGCGCGCGAGATCGCCGGCGCGGATGCCGGCGCGCAACGCCACGCCGCGGCCTGCCGGATCGCCGCCGCCCAGATCGATCTCGTGCGCGTGCGGCGCGCGCGCCGCGACCTCATCGCCGAGACGCCGGACGATCCCGAGCTCCCCGCCCGGCTGGCGGCGATCGACCGTTACGAGCGGCGCGCGCTGTCGCGGCGCAAGTTCGCGATCCGGGATTTCGACGCGGCGCGATAGCCCGGTCCGGGGCGGCCGCCATTTTGGCGGAACGAACCCAACCGCCATTTTGGCGGAACGAACCCAACCACCATTTTGGCGGAACGAACCCAACCGCCGTTTTGGCGGAACGAACCCAACCGCCATTTTGGCGGAACGAACCCAACGCCCCCATTTTGGCGGAACGAACCCAACGGGTGGAAGCTCATTGATAACTGGCGTGTCGGCCGGAGATCGAATCCGGGTGAAGCCTCAATCATTTGCAGCACATTGCGGCTCTTGACCGCCGCGCGTTGCTCTTCGGTGAGGTCGAATTTCCGGCATTAGGTAGCAAACACACCAACTATGCTGGCGACGTAGCCTGCCTGCTTTGCTACCTTTTGCGCCATGCGGCTCGGCATTCCATGGCAGCAATGGGGTCGATGGGCTCTCTTAATCGCGGCCATCGCCATAGTCGTCATGATCGTCCTCGGTGTTAGCACCACAAAGCCGTGGCTCTGGAACCTATTTTCACCATGAACGCATTCGTTGTGAGCGGCCTGGTCAAACGCCGTGCCGAGCTGGCCGGCGATATCGAGCGAACGCATGAAGCCCTTCGCAAGATGGTTCTCGACTTGGAGAACCTTGACGCCACAATCCTGCAATTCGAGCCCGATTTCAAAGTCGAAACGATTCAGCCCAAGGCGTTCCGCCCGCCCAAGGACTGGAGCAACCGGGGCCAGATGACATCGATGGGTGCTGCGGAGGTGCGCCGCTATTGGGGACGAGGGGCTTCTGAATTCAGCCCCCGATAATCGGTACTTGCCACACCGCATCTGAGTCGCCCCCGGATTTCACCAGGGCGGCACCACATTTAGCGGTTCCTTCAGACTCTCGTACTAATCCTTGAACGAACCGCCATCATACGTTTACAAAAATTAGCATGTCCGCAGACGAGCCGGCTTGATCAAGGACAAGATCCTTGCGCCTTTGCGCCTGGAATGATGCGGGAACGTCGGTTGACCTTGGTCAATGATGGTTTGCGCCGAACTGCTATGCAGGGGTGTTTAGACGCTCAGCGGGAGAGGCAATCATGTCGAATACGCGCCCAAAAGACATGCGTACGTGGATCGAGGAGTTGGAATCTGCCAACGAGCTCATCCGCATCGACAAGCCGGTCGATCCATTGACCGAGATGGGCTCGCTCCTCTATCAATCCCGCGAAAAAGCCTTGTTATTCGAGAGCCTGCCGCACGGCTGGCGCTCGCTCGGTCAGGCACCTGCCAACGTACGCCATGCTGCCATTGCATTCGGGACCAGCGAGGAAAAGCTCGTGCCGCTGGTTGCCGAGCGCATGGGTAAATGCATCGCACCGCAGATGGTCAGCGATGCTCCAGTCAAAGACGTCAAGCTCGATTGCCACAAGTTCGACCTGACCGAACTCCCAGTTCACGTCGCCGGGCAAAAAGACGGCGGGCCGGTCATCGGCTCCGGACTGGTCGTGACCAAGGATCCCGACACCGGGCAAAGAAATGTGAGCTTTCACCGCCTGCAGATCAAAGGACCGAACAAGTCCGGCATTCTTCTTTACCCCCGCCATTCCTGGAAAAATTACCTGAAGTACCAGGAGAAAAACGAGCCCATGCCGGTGGCGATATTCATTGGGCACCACCCGCTCTACTATGCCGCTGCGGCCACCACGGCGGCCTACGGTCTAGACGAGTTCGAGATCGCCGGTGGCTACCTGGGAGAGCCCGTGCGACTCGTAAAGTGCGAGACCGTCGACCTCGAAGTACCGGCGGACGCCGAGATCGTGCTCGAAGGCCACATTCCGCCGCACTACCGCGAAAACGAGGGACCGTTTTCGGAGTTCCAGGATTACTACGTTACCGGCAGCGGCAAGAATCCGATTGTCGAGTATCAGTGCATGACGCGCCGCCATGACGCGATCTTTAAGAACCTCCAGAACGGTTCGGAGATGGAGGGGTGCGTCTTTCACAAGATCCCAATGAGCGCCGCCATCTATCGTCGGCTCAAAGACGTGGGCGGCGGGCCAAACATACATAACGTGATGGCATTGCCGGGCATTTTCGGCTTGGTCGTGCAAATGACGCCGCGCGTCTATGGCGAGGCCAAGAACATCCTTATGGCAGCGCTATCGTCCGAGTACCAACATCCGAAAATCGCGATCGCGGTAGATGCCGACGTCGACATCTTCAATCCATTGGAGCTCTTGTGGGCGCTGTCGACGCGGGTCAACCCGCAGGAGGATGTGGTCGTCATTCCCGGGACCCATAACCACGCAATGGACGCCAGTTTGCCGGAGGTCGGAGCCCCGGGCACGCCGCTGTGGCAACGGCACGGCTCCAAGATGCTGATCGACGCAACCATTCCACCGCCGGCCGATGCGAGCGCGCGCGCAATGTTCGAACGTATCTGTCCACACAATCCGCAACTCCGTCTCGGAGATTTTGCGGCGCAGGAATCACTTGCTCTCGTGCGGGGGCTCTCGCCGCACTTCTTTGGTTCCAAATTGCTACAGTAGCAGTGCCTGAGCGGGTCATGTACGGCTTTTCGCAGCTCGGTAAGCGACGGCGTAAAAGGAGAGCCTTGGATTGCTGATTGTCTAGGATGATCGGCACGCCACCGAAGCGCCGACGAAGCCCGTTCGCCACGGCCCATGTCCATGGACTCTCAGCGGCCAGGATAACGACGTCATGCACTCAGTTGGATCAGTTCTTGAACAGGTGGCCGAACCTCTCCTGCACGATGCGGCGTTCTTTCGGCGTGGGCTCGTTGACCTTGGGGAATTTGTCGCGCCAATGCCAGGGCCGGCAGGCGTCGATGACGGCACGGCTGTTGGTGTTGTCGCCGACCGCCTTGCGCGCGGGCTCAATGCGCGGATCGAGCGGCGTCGACCAAGCATTGCGGATGATGTCGATCGAGCTTGCGGGGTCCGAGCGCGTGAGCAAGGCCCAGACCAACTCCTCGAGGTTGGAGACCTCGATATCGTCGTCGACCACAATCACATATCGCCCGCAGTAAGCACCGACATGACACATAGCCGCGATATGCCCGGCCTGCTTGGCATGGCCGGGATAACGCTGATTGATTGCAACGGCGAGGAGGAGCCGCGCGTTGCCGACCTCGTGAGCCCAGGCCGCGGTGACACCCGGCACGCCGGCCTTGAGGATGTTCTCGCGTAGCAGGGCCGAGCGCACTACCGCGCGATACCGGCAGATCTCATCCGGCGGACGCTGGGGCGGGCAACCCAGCAGGATCGGATCGTTGCGATAGTAGACGGCCTTCACGTCGAGCACCGGCTCGGGCCGCAGATCGCTGGCATAATACCCCGTCCACTCGCCGAACGGCCCCTCGATCCGCTCATTGCCGGGTTCGACGAAGCCCTCAAGGACAATCTCGGCATTGGCCGGGATCGGCAGGCCGGTGACGGGAGCCTTGATCACCTCCACCGGCTTGCGCCGCATGCCCCCAACGATGTCGTATTCGCATACGCCGTAGGGCACTTCGCTGCAGGCCATCAGGAAAGTTATGGGATCACCGCCGCAGACCACGGCGACCGGCATCGGCTCACCGCGCCCCTGGTACTTGTCGCGCATCTGGCGGCCATGCTTGCCAGGTGAAATGTAAAAGCCCGCAGTCTTGGCGTCGTGGATCATCACCCGGTAGGTGCCGCAATTGATCCAGCCCTCGTCCGGATCGCGGGTGATATTGAAGCTGCCGGTGCCGATGTAACGGCCGCCGTCGGGCTCGTGCCATTTCGGCGCCGGAAAGCGGGTGATGTCGACGTCATCTCCCTTCATGACGTTCTCGAAGATCGGGCCTTCATCGACGTATTTGGGCGCAATGCGCTTCATCGGCGCCATGAAATGGGTGCGGAAGCCTTCGCTCAGTTCGATCTTGTTGAGGTCGGTCGGGAAGCCCAGCGTCATATTCTTGCGCTTGCCGCCGAAGAAATTGACGAGCACGCGGCTGCCTTGGATCGTCCCGGGAACCCCGTCGAAGACAAAGCAGGGCGCGCTATCGTCATGGAGCGCCACGCCCGCGACCATGCCGATATCCTGCTGCCAGGACAGACCGCTCACGTCTTTGACCTCGTCGAGCCCGCGCGCCTCGTCGAGCCACTGGCGCAGATCGTCATACGGCAGGCGCGGCGCGACATTGGAGCGCGCGGTTTTGTCCGAGGTTTCCGCGGGTGTTCCGATCGGATTGCTTATGGGGTCGGATGGTGTGACCATGAAAGTCCTCGCAAGTCGTTGATCTCAATTCCATACCTCGGCAATACGTTCGCACTCGTGAGCTTTATCAAAGGCCTCGCCTAACGCGTGAACGCGATGCAAAATGCAGCCGGCAGCGAGCGCGCGCATGTATCCCTCCTTCGAAATTGAACTAAACTATTCGGAGGGCAGGGCGCTGGCATTGACTAAGATCAATAAAGGTAATGGCCGAAGCCAACGCAGCCGTGCCTGATTCAAAATTCCCGGCGGTCATTGACTTTGGTCAATTTCAATTTCTGTATTTATTGCTAGATTTGTCCCTTCGTCCTATTCACGCTGCGAGCCGCGTGCGAGTGAATGTCTTCGACAGGCAGGTGGACCGGGTATGCAAATTTTCATGACCGGCCGTCGCGCTGGTCGTGCTTGAGTTATTGAGGACATTCGCGCGCCTGGGAGCTTCCAAAGGGAGGCTGGATCACTCTAAGATCAAGTATGTCTTTGTGGCCAAAGCCGCGACTGTTGTCGATCAGCACGATCTGGCTCGGTTCGAGCCGATAGAATTCCACGTGGGCGTAGGCATCCCGCAAGGCAGTTGGTCCCTCTGACAGCCGCCCGAGGAAGGGGTAGCGCGCTTCAAGCATTAGTCGGACATGTGCCCGCTCGGGCGGATCGGTGATGCGACGCGCCTCTCCCGAAATCTGCACGCCGCGGATATCATCAAAGTCGCAATAGTCCGGCGCCACCGTAGCCGCGATTCGCGGCTCGGCGTCGAGTTCGACGGAATGTCGACTCGCTGGATCAGAGATCCACAGCAGGGCAAGACCGTCGCGGACGTAGAACACGTTTGCCGCGTGTGGGCCGTTCGGGCCACAGGTCGCCAAGGACACGACATGATGCGTATCAAGGAACGCGGTGATCCGTGCTGTGGTTTCGTCGCTCATGCTCGCAATTTTCGAACTCCGCAAACTTACGGGGTCCTCCGCCTCCGTTATTTTTGCGACAGGTCGATGTTCCCGATCGACGCTCTTGTTACAGGCTTAAGACGGTCTCAGATAGGAACCTGCGGATAGGCGGGACACCCTGATGTCAATTGCCCTGGAAAAGCGGCTTGCCCTTGTTGACGAAAGCCTCGTAGGCCCGCTCGTAGTCCTTGGTCTGCATGCAGATCGCCTGCGCCTGCGCTTCGGCTTCGATCGACTCGTCGACGCCCATGCTCCACTCCTGATGAATGCAGCGCTTGGTCATGGCGTGGGCGAATGTAGGCCCGTCGGCGAGAGACTTCGCGATCGCCTGCGCCTCGGCAAGCACGGCTTGCGGCTCGCAAAGCCTGTTGTAGAAGCCCCAGCGCTCGGCCTCGGTGCCATCCATGCCTCGGCCAGTGTATAGCAGCTCAGCCGCACGACCCGTCCCAATGATCCTCGGCAGCACGTTGCATGCACCCATGTCGGAGCCAGCGAGGCCGACCCGCACGAACAGAAAGGCGACCTTGCTCCGCGCGGTCCCGTAGCGCAGATCCGAAGCCATCGCCAGTATAGCCCCAGCACCGGCACAAATGCCGTCGACCGCTGCGACGACCGGCTGCGGACAGGCGCGCATCGCCTTGACCAGATCGCCGGTCATCCGGGTGAAGGCGAGCAGGCCGGACATGTCGCCCTTGCGTTGCATCTCCACGAGCGGACCAATGATCTCATGCACATCGCCTCCGGAGCAGAAATTTCCCCCGGCCCCGGTGATCACGACGCTCTTGATGCCCTCGGCATAGACTAGGTCGCGGAAAGTGTCGCGCAACTCGGCATAGGATTCCAAGGTCAGCGGATTTTTTCGCTCCGGCCGATTGAGCGTAACTGTGGCGACTTTTCCCTCCAGCTGCCAAAGGAAATGTTGCGGCTTGAAATTTGCGAAATCAATACGGGGCGGTTGGAAACGCTTTGTCGTCTCGCTCGCTGCGACGCGCGGCTCATCGAAACGGCTCTTTGCTGCTCCAGCAGACATCATCATCTCTCCTTTCAACCGGCAAAGGTAAGCCCACCGCTGACGCTCAACACCTGACCGGTGATGTAGTCGGAACGGGGGCTCGCGAAAAACACCACCGCGTCTGCGATTTCCTGCGGCTTGGCAAAACGCCGGAACGGAATGGCGCGAAGAAAAGCCTCCTTCAGCTTTTCCGGCCGCGACTGAAGCATGGGCGTATCGGTCGGGCCAGGGCAGACACAGTTCACGTTGATCGAATGGCGCGCCACTTCGCGGGCGAGCGACTTGGTGAAGGCAATTACTCCACCTTTGGCAGCAGCATAGGTCGTTTCGCCCCCGCTGCCCACCCGGCCGGCATCGCTCGAGACGTTGACGATCTTTCCTTTGCCTGCGGCGATCATGCCGGGAAGCAGCGCTTGAGTGAGGTGCAACATCCCGCCGAGATTGATTGCGATGACGCGGTCCATGTAGTCAGGCGGGTTTTCGATAAACGGCTGGATGTCGTTCCAGCCGGCTGCATTGACCAGAATATCGATGCGAGGATGTCGCTTCAGCACATCGGCAGCGCAGGAGCGCACTGAATTCTGATCGGCGAGGTCGATCGTCACGAATTCGACCGAAAAATTCGTGATGGCTGCTTCCCGCTCGAGTTCCATGCCTTTTTCCGCATTCACATCGGCGCAAATGACGGTCGCCCCGGACTGGGCAAACTCCATCACTGTTGCCTTGCCGATGCCGGACGCGCCGCCTGTGACCAGCACCGTCTTGCCTTCGAATCTCATTGCACGTCTCCTATTCTCCGCCGCGTCGCGATCACTGCAATGCGCCGGCAAAAAATGCTTCGACTCGCTGCCGCGTTTCCGCATTCGTTAGCAGGCGACGGGTACCTTCCAGCTCGTCGCGATAGCCGTCTTCGCCGGGCTCGGCAGCGGCCGCGATACAGGCTTTGCTCCAGGCGAGGGCGGCGGCAGGAAGCGCAGCGATTCCCCCGGCGATTTCAGCCGCGCGCGCCGACAATTCCGCGCGCGGCACTGCCCAGTGAACCACGCCGAGTTTGCGCGCCGCCGCCCCATTGATGATTTCAGCGCCCAAAATCAACCGGGCAGCCACGGACCGTCCGCAAAGCCTGGTCAAGCGCTGCGTGCCGCCGGCGCCGGGGATCAATCCGAGCCGAACCTCCGGCAGCCCGACCTTCACGTCGTTGGCGACGATGCGCAGGTCGCAGGCAAGCGCCAGTTCGAGCCCCCCGCCCATCGCCGCCCCGCCGATCTCCGCCATCGTGACTTGCGGCAGCTGCTCGATGCGCTGGTAGAGGCGCTGAATACCGGCGACGTATGCATACATCCGATCAGGACCGCGCGGCGCGTCCACGTGCTCGCGCACTTGTGCAAGGTCGGCGCCGGCGCAGAATACTTTCTGGTCCGACCGTAGGTGCAGAACCTTCCAATTCGAGCGCGCCGCGAGGTCATCGAGCTTGCCGACGAACAAGCGGACCCAGTCCTCGTTGATGGCGTTCACCGGCGGACGGCTGAGCGTCAGAGTCGCGATTTGATCGGCGATCGTAACCTTGAACATGATGATGTTCTTCCTCTCTGTCACGTTTCCTTGCGCACGACCCGCCGATGCGGCTCTGCGACGAATGACCGGTCGAGATACGAGAGATCTGGCATCAGATGCTCCCGCCGTTCTGGCCGGGAGCGGACGTGCATGCTTTGCTCCGCAGCATGAAACGCTGGATTTTTCCGGTCGCCGTCTTCGGCAGGCCGTCCACGAACTCGATCCAACGCGGATATTTCCACGGTCCGATGGTCCGCTTCACATGCACCTTGAGCTCCTCGTAGAGGGCGCGATTTGGACCATTTTCGCGCCGATCCTTGAGCACGATGAAGGCCTTCGGCTTGATCAACCCGTTGCCGTCCTCTGCAGGCACGACGGCTGCTTCGAGAACGCACGGATGGGCGATCAAGGCTGCCTCGACCTCGAAGGGAGACACCCAGATGCCGCTCACCTTGAACATGTCATCGGTGCGGCCGCAGAAGATGTAGATTCCGTCGGAACGTCGCAGATACTTGTCGCCTGTGCGCGTCCACTCGCCCTCGAAGGTGCGGCGCGATTTCTCCCGCTGGTTCCAGTAGCCAGCGGCCGCAGATTGGCCACGCACCAGGAGTTCGCCGATTTCGCCGTCGGCGGTATCGCGCCCGTCTTCATCGACGAGTCTCAGATCATATTCTTTCACAGGCACGCCCGCGGTGCCGTACTCGACCGCGTGCGGAAGGTTGGTCAGGTAGAGATGCCCCATCTCGGTCGAGCCGACGCCGTTGATGATGTCGAGACCGAAACGCGCTTTCCAGGCTTCCCCGACATGCGCCGGGAGCGGCTCGCCGGCCGAGAAGCACAGCCGCAGCCGGCTGGAGCCGTTCTCCGGCGTGCAGTCGGGATCGGCGAGAATGGCTGCGTAAAGGGTCGGAACGGCGTAGAACATCGTCGGCTGGTAGCCTCGTAATGTCTCGAACACCGTCTGCGGGGTGGGCCGCTCGGGGTAAAACACTGATGTCGCTCCGACCGACATTGGACAGATGATGGCGTTGCCGAGGCCATAGGCGAAAAAGAGCTTCGCCGCGGAAAATACGACGTCGTCCTCACGAATCCCGATGCGGTCCTGGCCGGAGAGCCGCGCCATGGCCATCGGAGTCGAATGCACGTGCATCACCCCTTTCGGCATTCCCGTGGTGCCGGAGGAATACAGCCAGTACGCGATCTCGTCGGCGCAGGTTCTGGCTGGCGCGGACCCTTCGTTCTCGGCGGCCAGCAGCCTATCCAATCGCGGCACCGAATCCGGACCGCCGCCGACCACGATGATGGCCTTTAGCGTCGAAACTCCCTTCGCCGCTTCCTGTATTGCCGGCAGCAGCGCGGTCGAAACGAACGCCGCCTTGGCCCGCGAGTCTTCGAGCAGGTAGCGGTATTGATCGGTGGTGAGCCGCGTGTTGAGCAGGACAGGTATGATGCCTGCGCGGATCGCTCCCCAGAATAGGACTGGAAAATCCACCGTGTCGAGCAGGATGACCGCAATTCGATTCTCTGGCTCGATTCCCATCCGCGCGAGCATCGGGCCGATGCGTGAGGCCGAATCACGCAATTCGGCGTAAGTAATGTTTCGCGCCGGATCGATGAAGGCGGTTTTCTCGCCCCGGCCCTCGGCAACATTGCGATCCACGAAATCGACGGCAGCGTTATAGTCGTGAAGGGCGGTCATTGGTCTGCGCCCATAACGGTTTGGCACGCTGATTAAGACGCAAGCACGGGAGGCAGTCCTTGATCTATGTCATGTGGCGGCGCCCGCGGCCCCCGTACGATGGCGCCACCGGGTGAGACCCGGCCAGCTACCATAGCCGCACGGTCATTCTTGGCGGGCGGCGGTGTGGAGGGTCGCTCCATGCAGCGAGAGAACCCGCAGCCGAGGAAGCGATTGCTCCGGGTGAGACTCAACGGACGCTGGCGTGATGACGCCGTGGCCGAAAATCAATTGCTCGTCGATTATCTGCGGGACGTCGCACGCCTGACCGGCGTCAAGACCGGATGCGACGGCGGCGAATGCGGCGCATGCACAGTCCTGGTCGACGGCGAGGCGGTGCCCTCTTGCATCATGCTTGCGGTCCGATGCGAAGGACGCTCGGTCGAGACCATCGAAGGCCTCGCACAGCAAGGTCGTCCCAGCCGGCTGCAGCGCGCTTTTCACGAAAAGCTCGGGACGCAATGCGGCTTCTGCACGCCCGGCATGATCATGGCGGCCGAAGGGCTCCTACGCCGAAATCCGAACCCGAGCGACGGCGAAATCCGCGCGGCCCTATCGGGCAATCTCTGCCGTTGCACCGGCTATGTGAAGATCATCGAGTCGGTAAAGACGGCTGCGGAGATGGGGTCATGACCGCCGGTCCGAATAGCGATGCCAGGCGTCCAGGTGTGCCGCTGATCGACGGCATTGAGAAGGTCACTGGGCGCGCGCGCTACACGGCGGACCTTGAGCATGCCGACGCGCTGGTCGGCCGCATTTTTCGCAGCCCGGTGAGTCACGGCGAGATCGTTCGTCTCGATGTGTCCAAGACCCGCGCCCTTGAGGGGGTGATGGCCGTGGTGACCGGCGAAGATTGCCCGCACACCTATGGCGTTCTGCCAGTCGCCATGAACGAGTATCCACTGGCCCGTGAGCGGGTGCGCTATCGTGGAGAGCCGGTCGCGGCCGTTGCGGCGACGAATGCGCAGACCGCCGCGCGCGCACTCGAGCTGATCGAATTCGAGGTGCGCGAGCTTCCGGCCTATTACACGTCCGAGCAGGCGCGCACCACGGGCGCGACCTTGCTGCACGACAACAAGCCCGGCAATCTCGAGCGCGAGGTGCACCACGAATTCGGCGATGTGCGACAGGGCTTCGCTGCGGCCGACCTCGTGCGCGAGGATCGGATCACCTGCGCCGAGGTCAATCACGCGCAGATCGAGCCGCATGCGTGCCTTGCCGATTACGATCCGCTGACCGGGCGGCTCACCGTGCAAAGCGTATCGCAGGTCGGTTACTACCTGCATCTGATGGTGGCGCGGTGCCTGGAGATGGACACCTCGCGCATCCGCGTGGTGAAGCCCTTCATCGGAGGTGGGTTTGGAGCGCGTGTCGAGGTGTTGAACTTTGAAATCATCACCGCCCTCCTCGCCCGCGCCGCCGCTGGAAAGGTAATGATGCGACTGACGCGCGAAGAGAATTTCCTTACCCATCGTGCGCGTCCGCAGACCGACATCAAGTTGAAGCTGGGAATGCGGCAGGATGGGCGCATCACCGCCTGCGAGTGCGAGGTGCTCCAGCGCGGTGGCGCCTATGCCGGCTATGGCATCGTAACAATTCTTTACGCTGGCGCTCTGCTGCAAGGCATCTACGATATTCCAGCCATCAAATACGACGGCTATCGGGTTTACGCCAATCTCCCGCCGTGTGGTGCGATGCGCGGTCATGGCTCAGTGGATACTCGCCACGCCTTCGAATGCCTGCTCGATCGCATGGCGCGCGAGCTTGAGCTCGATCCCTTCGCCGTTCGCCGCGCCAACCTGTTGCGTGCGCCGACGCGCACCATGAACGACCTCATGGTCAACAGTTACGGCCTTGAGGAGTGTCTCGACCGAGTGGAACGAGCGAGCCGATGGCGCGAGCGCATCGGCAACCTATCGGCTGGCAAGGGCCTCGGCATGGCGTGCTCCCACTACGTCAGCGGCGCGGCGAAGCCGATTCATTGGACCGGAGAGCCGGATGCGGTCGTGAACGTGAGGCTCGATTTCGACGGCGGCGTGACGGCGCTCACTGGCGCGGCGGATATTGGGCAAGGCTCTTCGACCATGGTCGCCATTGCGGTTGCAGAAACGCTCGGCGTCTCGCTCGAGCGCGTGCGGGTGGTCGCCGGCGACAGCGCCGTGACGCCAAAGGACAACGGCGCCTATTCCTCGCGTATCACCTTCATGGTCGGCAACGCGGCGATCAATGCCGCCAGGACGCTCAAGGCCATCCTTGCGGAGGCGGCGGCGCGCAAGCTCGAGGCACGTCCCGAAGACATCGAATGCGTGGGCGAATCGTTCCACGTTGGATCGGCGGGACAATCGAGCCTTCCCTTCACCGAGGTCGTGAAGGCCGCGCTCGTCGACCGTGGCCCGATTACCGTGTCGGGAACGTTCACCTGTCCACCCGACGCGCAGGGCGGCAAGCATCGCGGGGGCGCCGTAGGCTCGACCATGGGGTTCAGCTATGCCGCCCAAGTGGTGGAAGTGAGCGTCGACGAAGCGACCGGTTTGGTCACGGTCGACAAGGTCTGGGCCGCCCTCGACTGCGGCCGTGCGATCAATCCTCTGGCGGTGGAAGGACAGATTGAGGGATCGGTCTGGATGGGGATGGGACAGGCGCTGAGCGAGGAAACGCACTACGTCAATGGCCTGCCGGTCCATGCCAGTCTGCTTGAATACCGCGTTCCGACCATCGCGGAGTCGCCGCCGATCGAGGTCCAGATCGTGGAAAGCCACGATCCGTACGGGCCCTTCGGCGCCAAGGAGGCAAGCGAGGGCGCGCTGGCTGGCTTTCCGCCGGCATTGGTCAATGCGGTCACGAACGCCATCGGGATTGATTTGGACGAATTGCCGGTGACGCCCGACCGGGTGATGGAGGCGCTGGTCGAACGGCGGCGCCAAGCACGGCTTGCGATTGCGCGGAGGGCCGCGTCATGAGTGCGTTGATGCCTGAACTCCATCTCGCCCACCCGCACAATGTCAGCGATGCAATCACGACGCGTCGGAAACATCCGAGCAGCCGTTTCATCGCTGGCGGAACCGATCTTCTCGTCACCCTGCGCCACGGTCTCAGCAGTCCTGATCTGCTGATCGATCTTTCCGGCATCGATGAGCTGGCGGAGATCGAATTCGGCGCTCACGGGCTGCGTATCGGGGCCGGGGTCACCATCGCTGCGCTCGCCCGCAATCCGATGATCGCGGCGCATTATCGCGCGGTGATGGAAGCCGCCGAAGCCATCGCAGCCCCCGGCCATCGCGTGATGGGGACAATTGGCGGCAATCTTTGCCTCGACACTCGCTGCATCTACTACAATCAGAGCGAATGGTGGCGCCAAGCCAACGGATTCTGCCTGAAGCATTGCGGCGAGATCTGCCACGTTGCTCCGCAAGGCCAGCGCTGCCACGCCGCGTTCACCGGCGATCTCGCGCCAGCGCTGCTCGCACTCGGTGCCGAAGCGGAGATTGCCGGTACGCGGGGCCGCCGGCGGATTCCGCTCGGCGACCTTTATGTCGAAGACGGCCGCGCCCATCTCGCGCTTGCCGATGACGAGCTCGTAGTGGCGGTGCATCTGCCGCTGGACCCGCCGCCCTCGGCTTATTCCAAGGTGCGCGTACGCGGCGCCATCGATTACCCCCTGGCCGGGGTGGCGGTAGCCCTGAGCGCAGCCGACGGAGCGGTGAAATCGCTGCGCATCGGGCTCACCGGCACCAACTCTCGACCGTTCCTTCTTACTGGGACCGATGCCATCGTTGGCCGGCCGATCGACGGAAAGGCGCTGCAGGACATCGACCGGCTGGTCCAAAAGCAAGTCCGGCCCATGCGCACGACGGTCACATCCGCTCACTACCGCCGACTTGCAGCCGCGGCGCTGGCGCGCCGCCTGGCCGCAGCGCTTTTTGTTCAAGCGCAGCGCGAGACTGTTGCGTCGGTAGCCAAATGAGCAGTCACCATGTCCTGCTCAAGGAATGACAGCAGTTGCTTCGAGCTCGATCTTTGCAGGATGATCTAGGAGATCGGCGACGAAGATCATGCTCATCGCCGGGTAATGCTTGCCCATCAGTTGTCGCCAGATGCGTCCCAACTCGGCTCGCGCTGAGAGATAAGCCGGCTTGTCGATGCAGTAGGCTGTCATCCGGCAAATATGGTTCGGCTCGCCACCGGCTTCCCTGAGCACCCCGAGGACGTTCTTGAGCGCCTGCTCGAATTGCGAGACCAGGTCCTCGCTGTGGAACTGGTGCTGTTCGTCCCAGCCAACCTGGCCGGCGATGAACACGATGCGGCCCGCCGGGGCGGCGATCCCGTTGGCGTATCCAACGGGCGGCGCCCAATCGGGTAGAAGCAGGACCTGCGCTGACATCGATGGTCTCCTAGACCCGTTAGGAAAGATGGCCGTTTAGGCGCTCTGACACAGCACAATCACCACACTCCAAGATGGCGGATCATCACCTCGCGATCGGCCGCGAGCGCGAGGGGGGTACCGCGCCAAGCCCGATGGCCGTCGTGCGCTTGAGGAAGTCACGGCGAGAAAAGTTCCATTGCATGCTGGTCATCGTTACCTCCCGGTTTCCTGGAAGAGTTCACTCTCGAATCGAGTCCGTAGCTCTGGGCCGTGGTTGGTGCCTGCCGCAGCACGAAGCGTTGAATCTTGCCGGTTGCCGTCTTCGGCAGCTCGGCGACGAAGTTGATCCAACGGGGGTATTTGTATGGAGCAAGCCCGTTCTTGCAGAGTTCGAGCAGCTCGGCCGCAAGCGCATCGGTGCCTTCGCGGCCGTCCTTGAGAATGACAAAAGCCTCGGGCTTGATGAGCTCGTCTTTGTCGGCACGACCAACGACGGCCACCTCCACGACAGCGGGATGCTCGACGAGCTTTGATTCGATCTCAAACGGCGAGCACCAAATACCGCCCACCTTCAACATGTCGTCGCTGCGGCCGCAGTAGTAGAAATACCCCTCGGCGTCGCGGCGATAGGTGTCGCCGGTATTGAGCCAACCGTCCACCATGTTGGCCGCTGTGCGCTCGGCGTTGTTCCAGTAGCAGCGCGCGGTCGAGTCGCCGGAAATGAAGAGACGGCCGGTCTCGTCGGCGCCGACCTCATTACCTTGCTCATCGAGTATGCGTGCGCGATAGCCGGGTACGACCCGGCCGCTCGATCCGGGTTGGACGTCGTCGGGCGTATTGGAAATGAAGATGTGCAGCGCCTCGGTCGAACCGATACCGTCGAGGATCCCGATTCCGGTCTCCTCGCGCCAGCGCCGCAGGATCTCTGCCGGAAGCGCTTCACCGGCGGAAACGCACAGGCGAACCGAAGACAAATCCGGCTTTTCCTTGCCAAAGTGCTGCAGGTAGGCGGCGTAGAGTGTCGGAACGCTGAAATAGAGCGTCGGCCGAAATCGTTCGATGATTGGAAAGCTCGTCGCCGGACCAGGACGGTACTCATTCAACACCGCCGTGGCGCCGACCCACAGTGGGAACGTCATGTTGTTGCCGAGGCCATAGGCGAAGAACAGCTTGGCCTCGGAATAGCAGACGTCGTCGGGCCCGACCCCCAAGGTCTCGACGCCGAAGTGCTGACTGGTGACGACCGGGTCGCGGTGCCGATGCACGGCCGCTTTCGGCGGTCCGGTGGAGCCGGAGGAATACAGCCAGAAGCAGTCATCCTCGGCCGCTGCCGCGAGCGCCTCGAATGGCGGCTCGCATTGCGCCAGCAGCGTCGCGAGGGATGGGTCTTCGCCGTCGGTCCTGAGGGCCTGACGCGGAGGGTGCGTGGCGTCGGCGATGCCGGCTTCGACCTCACCGGCAAATTCCGGCGAATACGCGATGGCGGCAGCGCCCGAATCATCGATCATGAAAGAGTAGCTGGCCTGCCGCAGCAGAGTGTTGAGAGGGACCGGTATGATTCCCGCTTTGATCGCGCCCCAGAACAGATAGAAGAATGCGGGACAGTCCTTCACGACCATCAACATGCGTTCGCCGCGTCGAAGCCCAAGCCGCATGAGGCCAACGGCGCAACGGTCGACATTGGCGGCTAGCTCCGCGTACGTGACGTGGCCGTGCATCGTGCGGATCGCCACTTTGGCCCCGCGTCCCTCGCCGATGTGCCGATCGATGAACGGAACGGCCACGTTGAAACCGGGCGAGAAGCGCAGGCCTGACGGGCGCTGCGACGTGTCGATTTCGACCGTGTTACTCTGCATCACCTTCAACCCTTTATTGAAACAATGTCAGATAGTTAGAAACACGCGTGGCAATGCTTATTTTAAATTATCCTAACAGCGCCGGGCTCTTCATTTCATTGACTTGGATCAAGCCACTGGTGCCATTCCGCAGATATAAAAAAATGAGCGGCCTCCGCGCTCCGGGACGGTAAACCTGGCAGTCGGCGATGTGGCGCAGCAGGGCAGTCGTTGGAGCCGCTGTCAGAGCTGCCGTCGAACCGGGTCGAGGTGATCGGTCGCTCAAGCGCGCGACAAGGAACGAAACCGGTGAACGATCACGATGTGCTGCAGGCCCTGAGAGGGGTGAACGACCCCGAAATCGGCATCAACATCGTCGATTTGGGTCTCGTGTACCGCGCTGAACGCAGGCCGGAAGGAATCGAGGTCGCGCTGACGCTGAGTACGCCGTCCTGCCCGCTGTCGGAAATGCTAGTCGAGGAAGCGCGGGAAGTGCTCCAAACGCGGTTTGTGGACGCGCCCTCGATCCACGTCGAGCTCATCTGGGATCCGCCCTGGACGCCTGACCGAATGAGCGAAGCCGCCCGCCGTCAGTTGGGCTGAGCGCGCGCGAACGCAGGCGATGTCCATGTCCGATGCAGTTGCTTCAGCCGGCGCCGCGAACACGAAAGAGCGGTCAACTGCGCCACAGCCGAACCGGCGTCGGCTGCGCCTGATTCCTGTGGCGATCGGTGCGCTGGCGATGGCGCTCGGACTCTGGACCGGACTGGCGCGGCTGGGTCTTCCGCTTCCCGGGGGCATGCCGTCGATGGCCGAATTCCACAGCGCCCTCATGATTTCCGGGTTTCTCGGAACCCTGATCAGCCTCGAACGGGCGGTGGCGCTTGGTCGCGGGTGGGCCTATGCCGCTCCCTTGCTGTCGAGCATGGGCGCGCTTGCGCTATTTGCGGGCATGCCTCGCCTTGGCGCTCTGGCGTTCATCTCGGCGAGCGGAATTCTGTTGCTTGCCTCGGCCAGCATTGCCGTTCGTCAATTCGCGCTGTTCACCGTCGTGCTGGCGATCGGGGCGGCTTGTTGGACTGCAGGAACATTCGAGTGGCTGATGGGCTATTCCACCCCTGCGGTCGTTGGCTGGTGGTTCAACTTCCTGATCCTGACCATCGCCGCTGAACGGCTCGAGCTCAGTCGCATCGTGAGCCCGCCGCCGTCGAGCCAAGTCATGTTTGCCGTTGCCGTGCTGTTCCTGTTGCTCGGCGGTGCACGCGGGGAGCTCGCCGGAGCGTGGGCGCCATTCACCGCAGTTGGACTTCTCGGATGCGCAGCATGGTTGCTGCACCATGACATCGCCCGCCGGACCGTTCGTCAGGTCGGCCAGCCCCGCTTCTCCGCGATTTCGATCTTGGCTGGTCATATATGGCTGGGCGTGGCTGGCGTCTTGCTGCTGATGACGCCGCCAAGTGCCGCGGCATTCTCCTACGACGCGGTGGTGCACGCAATCGCAATCGGGTTCGTGCTGTCCATGGTGTTCGGACACGCCCCAATCATTCTGCCGGCGGTTACCGGAGTACGCGTGCGCTATAGTGGCTTGGCATACGCACCCCTTGTTCTTCTGCACATTTCGGCCGCCCTGCGGGTCGGGAGCGACGTATTAGAGTGGATCGACCTGCGCGCCGTCAGCGGAACAGTTACGGTCGTCGCGCTGGTCAGCTACGTGGCTACACTGGCCGCAGCATCCTGGAAAAGGCCCCGCTATCCGGCGGCCTGAGTCGGGCAGAAAAGGCCGGACCGCGGATCCCTGGCTTACCGTGCGCCGCCAAAGACGCCGCGGATTGCCGCCCGCTCATCGGAAGCAAGCTGACGCAGCTTGGCGACATCGCTCACCGCCACATGGGAGGCGTGCACCGCAACCCCAACGGATCTCAGTTTAGCGAAGGCACGAGAGAGCGATTCGGGCTTGAGGCCGAGCCGTGCTGCGATCAGCACCTTATCATACGGCAGCGCGATGACGCAGGAGCCATGATCGATCGGAGCAAGCGAGGCGAGGAACTCCGCGACCCGCTGTACCCCGCTTTGTGCCTTGAGCTGCTCGACTTGCTGCACCAAGTGGTGCAGATGTTGGGATGTGGATGCAATCATGGCCAACGCAATATCCGGACTTTCGCGAATGCAGCGGACGACATGATCGGCCGGTATTCGCACGACGCGCGCGTTGCTGACCGCCTCCGCAGTGGCCGGATAACGGGCGCCGGTGAATGCGACCCCCTCGGCAAAGCTGTCGCCCTTCGTCAAAACGTGAATCACCGTTTCCTCGCCTGATAGCGTGACCCGGTATAGCTTCATCCAGCCGTCGATCATGATGAAGAACGCCGTCGCCGGATCGCCTTGTCGAAACAGTGACTCGTGCTGCGTCAGCATGACGGCGGTGGCTGGCGCGATGATGTGCTCGACCGTCTCGGGCTTGAGACCTCGAAAGACGGCAATGCGCGTAATGATTTGGAGGTCCCCGGCAGTAGGCTTCGAGACCATGTTGAAAGCAATCCGAGAGCTAGACAATCACACTCCCCTCTCGCCGCTGGCGAACAACTGCGGATGGCGGCGAACGGGCAGTCACAACATCGAGTTCCCGACGATAGAGAATTTTGCGCCCAGGGGCCATAGGTGAGGCGGCCCTCCTCTCGGGCGGCGCTCTGTGTGCGGGCGGTCCGCCGGCAATGTTGTGTTTCACGTCGAGGCAGCGACCAAGGGAGCCGCCGTAGGCGAAAATCCAGAATTTTGGTACTAAAATATCGACGTGAGCTTGCTGCGCTGACGCCATCGCGCGGCAACTGTCGAGGTTGAGCGGAGGCCGTTGTGAGTTGTGCCAGATCAGAAGGCGGCGCGCGAGTGTGGCGCTCGCCCGAGGCCGTCCATATCGACGTCCGCGGGCTCGATCCGCCGGAGCCGATGGTGGCGATTCTGCGGATGATCGATCACGGTGAGGTCGACTCCGTTCTCATCGCCCATCTCGATCGCGAGCCGATCTTTCTCTACGCGGAACTCGACGATCGCGGATGGCGCCACGAAATCATTCCGCCATGCGGGGGGCCGGCCTGCCAGGACGAGGTGAAGCTTCGCCTGGTCCGCTGGAGTACATGACGCTCGCGGCCACCTTCCTTGCGGGTGCCAAAAGCCGGCTGCTGCCGGCCACGATCCCGTTTCGCTTTTTTGCAGCAGCGGCGATCTTTCACGTGCTGATGTGGCTCGTGCTGCTGACGGATGCGAGCCAGGTGGCAAGCTTTCGCGGGGGGCCGGGTCCGGCGCTGGCGGCCGTCCATCTATTGACGCTGGGCGTTCTGACGACGACCGCAATCGGCGCCTCGGTGCAACTGCTGCCGGTCGCGACGCGACGTGCGCTCGTTGCCGTTTGGCCGATCAAACTCGTGTTCTGGCTCACCGTTCCTGGACTGGTGGCCCTGGTCGCCGGCATGTATGCGGCGCAGATGGCTGTTTTGGTCCTCGCCACGATCATGACGGCCATCGGCTTGATGGTGTTCGCGGCTCTCCTCGCCGATAATTTGTGGCGCGCCGGCAGCCTTCCCGTTGTTGCGGCCTATGGTTGGGCGGCACTGACGGCTCTCCTCCTGCTCGTCGGTCTCGGGCTTGCACTCGCATTCGACTACGGGATCACGACGCTGCCCGATCACAGCGCGGCGGCGCTCGCGCACATGATCCTGGGCGGCTTCGGCTTCATGGGGATGCTTGCACTCGGCTTCAGCCACGTGCTGGTGCCGATGTTCGCGCTCGCCGCCGCGCCGACGAAGCGACCTGCTTTCATCGGATTCGTCCTTGCGGCCGCGGCCGTGGCACTGGGCGGCCTGGGCGCGCTCGTCGATAGCACTTGGATGCTCACGTCCGCCTTGCTGATCGGCCTATGTGCCGCTGGGCTGCATCTCTGGCTCATGCATCGCGTGCTCGCGACCGGCATGCGCAAGCGCCTGGGGCTATCCTTCGTGCTCATACGCACCGCTTGGGTGATGCTGCCAATGACACTCCTCGTCGGTCTTGCCGCCCTTTACGGATTCGCCGGCCCGAACGGGCCAACGCTGTTTGGATTCATGCTGATCGGCGGCTGGCTGCTGACCTTTCTGCTCGGTATCCTGCAGCGGATCTTGCCATTCCTGGCTTCGATGCACGCGGCCCGCTCGGCTGGCGGCGCGCCGCCCCTGATGTCTGAGCTCGCCGGGTCGGGACCGCTCAAGGTGCATGCTATATGCCATGCCTTGGCACTCGCCGTGCTGGGATTGGCGATTGCTGTCGATTCCGCCGGGCTGGTCCGCATCGGCACCGCCGCAGGGCTTGTTGGTAGCGTGGCTTTCGCCTGGTTCACTGGCGACGTGACGCGCCGCCTGGTGCGGCGATCATAACGCGCTCGACGCTGGCCCCGGTGACAATCGCGCAATGCCCGAAAAGTCGAAGCGTGGCTGACATTCAGGCTGCGATTTCGATCGCATGTTCAAAGCAGAGCTGTTGCGAGGGGCGGAAACCGCAATGATCGAGGAAGCCGAGAAGCTCGCGATCGCGCCAATCGATTTCAGTTCGGATGTGCTCGACCCGAAGCGTCATCAGATTGATCAAGATCTGCGAAATGAGCGCCCGCCCGATGCCCTGCGCCTGGTAGTCCGGATCGACGCCGATCGTATCCATCACCGCCGTCGGCTCGACCCGTCCGAATTCGCCGAAATCGACACGTGCCATGATGAAACCGACCGGCCCTCCATAGCGCTCGGCGACCAAGGAAACGCGCACGTCCGATTCATGTAGCGCTTCCGCCAGCTTGCGTTCGAAATAGGCAGAGCGGTCACGTCCAGTGATTCGGCGGTCGATTGCAATCAGTGCGCGGAGATCGCCTTCGATCATCGTGCGCACCGGAATCCGGTCGCGCGCCAGGGGACCAAAGTCCGGGGCTGCAGGCCTGCCGTAGTTGATCTCGACAACATCGTCGGTGCGCTCGGGAATCGTACGCGCGCATTCAGCCATAGCCACCTCCACTGACGTCACACCTCTTCGCTTGTCTCGTCCAGCAGCTCGGCAACCGAGCGCTGCAAGGCGAGGCGGGGGCCGAGTTTGAAACCCGCGGCGTCGAAGAACCGCAGGAGATCGTGGTTGGTCCAGTCCGCCTGGGATTGCAATGAGCGTATCCCCCTGCAACGCATGATCTCGCTGAGCTCCTCCATGAGCGCCTGGCCGATGCCGCGCTCCCGACTCTCCGCCTCGACGCCAATCGCATCGAGAACGGCGATGGCGTGCTCGCGGCCGAACTCGCCGCGCAGAATGCGGGCGATGGCGAACCCGCGCAGCGAGTTACCCTGCATCACGCCGAGATGGATGAAGTCATCGGGATGGACCCTCGCGGCCGCGAAACGCTTCTCAAAAAAGTGACGCCGCGCATGACCGCTGTGGGCGCGATCGATCGCAATCACCCGTTCGACATCATCGACGCCGAGCACTCGAGCGTTGCGGTTAGTAACAGCAGAAGCGGCAACCATGAAGGACCTCACGCGTTTTCGAGGTATTCTTGCAGGAGGCGGGCTTCGGTGTCCGTATCCATGCTTTCCTCGAGCAGCGGCAACAGCGCCATTTCCTCCTTCTGAACGTGCGCCAGCATGCGTTCGCACAGCTCCTGGCCGAGACGGCGGAACTCCATCCACTTGGCATCATCGAAGCCTCGAGCGGCCGCCTCGCGTGCCAGTTCAGCGACATGGATTCCAATTGGGCGCATCGCACTGTGCTCGTCGGTCAGATGCGCGCCAATGGCTTCATCCCCCATTGCATCGAGATACGTGAACAGGTGGTTCTCCTCGAACGCGAAATGGCGCTGAACCTCGGCTTCCACGCCAGTAGAGAGATCCGACAACAACTGCGCGACGTCGCGGTCACTTGTGCTCGGTGGGCCGCCGCGGCGGTGACGTGCGAGCAGTTGCTCAAGCCGCTCCAGGAGCGCGACGGTCGCGCGATGCTCCTCGTGAAGCGTCTGGCTAATACGATTGGTGAAGCTCATCGCCGCGCTCACGCATGCAACTGTTGGTACTTCGCGAGCAGCTCGTCCTTGCTTTCGGCCCAATCCGCATTGGGCAGGATGCACTCAGCCGGGCACACCAGCTTGCATTGCGGCTCATCCTCGGCGCCGACGCATTCGGTGCACTTCATCGGATCAATCACATAGATTGGATTGCCGGCCGAGATCGCCTTGTTTGGACACACTGGCTCGCAGGCGTCGCAGGCGGTGCAGGCCTCGGTGATCATCAGCGCCATCGCTGTCTCCTCTTTCAGGCCGCGTTCGGCAGACTGCCGAGCGCGGCGAGCTTCTCGAATCGGTACGCACCCCAAAGCGCCGCCCCGATGGCTCCCGCGTAGATCGAGTCCGGATGGCTGCGCACCGTTGTCTTCATATCCTTCATCTTGGCGATGTCCTCCTCGACCGCGGCGACAAGTCCTTGGTCGAGAGCAAGTCCGCCGGTCATCATCACCACGCCCTGGGTCACCCCGACTGACTTGAGAAGCTTTGAGAGGCGGGCCGCCATCGATAAGTGAATACCCTTCAGAATGTTCGGAGCGGAGATACCGCGCGAGACCATATTGATGACGTCGGTCTCGGCGAGAACGGCGCAGATGCTGCTCACGACCTCGGGATTATCGGCCTGGCGCGACAGCGATCCGACCTCGTCCTGCGCAACGCCGAGATAGCGCGCAATGTTCTCAAGGAACTGCCCCGAGCCTGACGCGCATTGACTCGTCATCTTGTAACTCAAGACTTTGCCGCGCTCGTTGATGCTGATGGCGCGTCCATGCAGCGCGCCGACGTCGAGCACGGCTCTCGACCCGGGATCGAAGTAGACCGCGGCACGCGCGTGCGTCGTCATCGAATAGAAGTGGCCGGTATGGAACGGCACGCCCTCGCCCTCTCCGGTGGTGGCCACGTAATTGACGTCCTTCTCGGTCATATTCGCATCCGCGAGCACCTGGTCGTAGGCGACCCGCGCGAGCTGCATCGGGTCTCGCTGGCGGATGCGCAAGGTTGCGCGTGAAAGCCAGGCGCTCTCACCGTTCTCGACTCGGAACAATGCTGCTTTGACGGCGCCGGTGCCAACGTCGATGCCAGCCGCGATGGTCATGCTTCTCTCCCGTCAGCCTGCCCAAGATGGGTCCGACGCGCAAACTCCGCCGCCCCGAGCGCGCCGGTGTAGATCGATTCCGGATTGATGTTGATGGTGACGTCGCCGTAATTTTCCTTGATGAGCTTTCTCAGCTCACGCACTGCGGCTTCGTTCTTCGCTACGCCACCGGTGAAGGTGAACTCGTTGGTGACGCCGCCCGAACGCGAAATGATCGAGATCGCACGCAGAATGATGGCGCGGTGAAGCCCAGCCAGGATGTCTTCGCGCTTTTCGCCGAGCGACAGACGATCGCGCAATTCGGCACCGGCAAACACCGTGCAAGTCGAATTGATGCGTGCCGGGCGGTCGGATTTCATCGCGAGCGGACCCAATTCGTGCAGGCCCATGTTCATCTCGTCCGCGATATAGCCAAGATACCGCCCGCAGCCGGCCGCGCAGCGGTCGTTCATCTGGAAATTCTCCACGATGCCGTTGGTGTCGACCTGGATGCCCTTGGTATCCTGACCGCCGATGTCGAGAACGGTCCGCGTTTGGGGATACATCATGTGTGCGCCGAGGCCGTGACACAGAATCTCCGAGCGGATGTGCTCTTTGGAGAAGGGCAGCGTCACGCGACCGTAGCCGGTGCCGACCAAGTAAGTTTCCTCCAGATCGACGCCGAGCGCATTCTCGATCATGTTCTGAACGACGGCTCGCGATCTAATCGACGGATCGGAACTGAGCACGCGCTCAAGCGCACGTCGAAACTTGTCGCTCAACTCGCCCGCGGGCGGGCGGTTCTCCACCTCGATGATCGACTTGTCGTAAACGTTGAGCAGTAGATCATAGGAAAGGCTCGCAGCACGGGCGACCTCTTCCGCGTGCGCGTGATAGCGCGAGCCGGCGATGTCCCGAAAAAAGTCGGACTTGCGCTTGGCGCCCGGTGCATAGAGCTCCGGCGCCTCCGCGCGCAGTCTTTTGAACACCTCGCCGAGCGCGTCTTTCACGCCCGATTCGCGCCCGGCGAAGCGTTCGCCGCGAACTTGTCCGCCACAGGTGTGCTCAAGATCGCTGAGCTGCTCGAGAAACTGCTCGAGGCGGAAGGCACGTTCCAGGGCGTCGAGGAAGACGTCGAGATCGACGTTCCTGCGCGCGTCGTTGAGCGCCCGGCGGAACAGCGTGAAGCGCGCATCGACGCGCGCCTCTTCGCTCGCCACCCGGGCTGCGGTGCTGTAGTTGGAGCGTGAATTGGTGATGCCGCGGCCGATCACTTCGCGGTCCGCGTCGATAAGAACCGCCTTGGTGGTGGTCGAGCCGAGGTCGATGCCGATGAAGGTCTTCATGCTTGCTATCTCCCTCAGGCGGCAGCGCGCGCGCCGGCGCGCTTCTGCTCGATCATCTGGAAGTAACTCTCGAGCCGATTCTTGATGTTGGCAGCCGAGAAATAGCGTGGATCGACCAGATCGGATTCGACGAAGGCAGCCGGCTTTCCGGTGCGCTTCTCCACTTCGCGCATGATCAGCAGCTGTCCCGCCGAGAAACTGTTGCAGCTCTTGATCGAGTTGATCAGCAGACCATCGGCATCATATTCCTTGACGTAATTCGCCAGCATATCGATGCGCATCGGCAGACTGCGGTTGGTGTAGACGCCGAGGCAATACTCAGCCAGCGTCTCGATCGGCTTGTCCGGATCGTGCCGAAAGCCGAGGTCGTAGACGCCGCCGACCTTGGTGTAGCTCGAGGCCACGACGACGGCGCCTTCGTCGTAGAACATCTTCCAGAACTGGCGAAAATTGGTGTAGTTCGGCGGACCTTCGACGACGAGGCGATATTTCTCCTGGCCCATGTCGCCGTCCGGCGTGACTGGCCCCTTGCCCTCGGCGAGGCGCTGATCGACTTCGGCGCGCAGAAACTTGTAATATTCGATCGCGTCATCGGTACCGCGGAAGGCACCGAAGATCGGACCGATGTAGTAGATGCCTCCAAAATAGGCGTCGATCGGCGACGGCTTGTTCTTGGCGCTCTGCAGCACGCGCACGAGGTCATCCTCGGCCACGACCGATTTCTTGAGGTACTCGCGCAGTCGGTCGATGTCGAACTTGACCCCGGAGATGCGTTCGAGCTTGGGAATGACCTCGTCCTTGAGCTGCTTGACCATGTATTCGATCATGTTCTTGGTGATCTTGCCGTCGCCCATATAGGGTGTGTGCAACATGATCGTTTCGCATTTGTATTGCTCGCGCAGGAGCTCGAACCACTTCATGAAGGTGAAGCATCCGGTGTAGGACAGCAGCAGCACGTCCGGATCCGGCAGCTTCTTGCCGTTCGGGCCAATGTTGCCCTTGGCCATCATGCCGATGTCCGATTTCACGTAGGTGCAGACGTCTTCGGAGTGACCGATCTTCTCCGCCTCGAGCACGTAACCGCCGGATTGCCTGCGCAATCCGCTCTGGATTGCATTGACCTCGGGTAGATTGTTCACGAGGTCGAAGCACATGATCAGCTCGTTCAGATTGCCGGGCACGAAGGTCGAGACGACCTTCTCACCCGTCTCAGGCGCACTGGTCAGCCGGTCGTAATGGGCAGCCATCATGTCCTTCTGCTTCACCATGGAGGCGTCCTTCTCGACCTCCTTGGCGGGCGCTCCCTTTGGCGTGACGATGATCGTCATGTTCCGCTCCATAGCTTGATCGAGTCGGAGAACGTGCCGGCTTGCTCGCGAATCGGCTGCATCTGGCCGGAGTTCTCCGCGTATTTGAACGCGATGTACGGAATCTCCGCGTCCTTGAGGACATGCTGCAACATCGGTCGCTCGAGCAGGGCGGGGTCGCAGAAACTCGGACAGGCGAAGATCACGCCTTCCGCACCGGAACGCCGCACCGCACGTACCAGATGCTGGCCCTTCTCCTTCAGATTTGGTTCGTACTTCGCAGCGGTCGATTCCGATTGGTGCAGGAAAGCGAGCGCGAGATTCTGCAGCGGGTTGCCGTCGGTCGGAACGTCGGCGGTGAGCCAACGCGTGATCAGCAGCAAGTCGTCATCGACGACATAGCAGCCGGCGAGTTCCAGCGACTTGATCAGGTTGAGCGGGGGTTGCTCGCAGAACACGCCGGTGAGCACAATGCGGCAGTTGTCGCGCCGCGGCCGCTCCTCATTTGTCGCGGCTGCGACATAATCGCGGATCATTGCCGAATGTTCTTCGACCGGCAGCACCAATCCGGCGCGGAGCACGAGATAGACCTCCGCTGCGGGCGCCTGCCACGGGCGCTGCGCCCTGAAGGCGTATAGCTCGCGCACCAAGCGACGGTTCTCGTTGTAGACCGCGATCGACTGACGCAATTCGTCGTCGGTGACCGGCTTGCCGCGGAGCTCGCCGAGGTCGTGCATGAGCTCCGCAAGCTCGTTGATGTAGTAGTTCCCGCCGATATCGTCCTTGTAGTTCTGCGGCACGTCGAAATAGCGAACGTAGACCTTCGGAAACATCATCTTCCACATGCCGGAGAGATTGCGGATCACGTCGCAAATCGACGGGAACAGCATGCCGTCGACGAAGTCGAGCCTGCCCGACACGCCAAGCTCGATGGTCGAGCGCGGAATGCGGCAGATGTAGCTCTGGTAATAGGCATCGCCGTGGATGACTTCGAGCTGGTCGCCGCCGCCGAGGATTCCGAGCGGCAGGAAACCGGCGGCGTGAATGAGCTCGCGCGGCACATAAATTGGCATGTAGCCCACGACCTTGCGGCCGGGCTCGGCTGTCTTCCACTCACGCGCCGTCGTGAAGGAAAGGTCCTCGAACAACGCCTGCGCGCGCGCGACAATGTTGGCCGCCTTGGATCCATTCAACGATGTTGCCATTGCGCCGCCCTCTTCGCGACAAAGGCTCCGAGGCCTTCGATCGCATCATGCGTTTTCATCAACTCGTCGAGATACAAGCGTTCGACGGATTTGATCTTTGCCTTCACGCGCGCTGCATAGTCGAAACGCGCGGCCTTGATGGCATAGCGCAATGAGCTTGCGCTTTTTGGCTTCAGGTATTCGTCGAAGTAACCGAGCGCCACGCGCTCCGGGTCGGCCGCGGCCTCATGCGCCATACCGATCGCGACCGCGTCGGCACCAGTGATGCCGCGCCCCGACAGCAGCAGATCGAGAGCCCGCGCTGGGCCGATGAGCTCGGGCAACAGGCAAGAAGCGGCCGGCGCAAACACGCCGAGCTTCATCTCCGGCTGGCCGAACGTGGCGTCAGGAGCAACGAACAAGAGATGGCCGGCGAGTGCGACTTCCATCCCGCCGCCAAGACACTGGCCTCGCACGGCCACGAGGATCGTCACCGGCGCCTCGACCATGCGAAGTATCAATTCATGAATGCCCTTCAGCATTGCCTCGCATTGATCGGGCAAGTGCTCCTCGACGCTGGCGCCATAACTGAAATGCGGGCCTTCGGCATCGATCAGGACCGCACCAAGGCTTGGGTTGTCGAGATGATCGGCGAGCGCTCCGCCGAGCGCGCCTATCATTGTCGCATCGATCAGGTTCGCCTTCGGCTTGCTCAAGCGCAGCCGCAGCAACCTGCCTTCTGCCTCTACCCAAACTTTGAGCGGTGTTGTCATGACCGGCTACCTGCGCCTCATCTCGCTGTCGACGCCGCTCCGTCGGTCCATGGCAGGCCGGCTACAAGCGCGCGGCGCTGTGCCGCGCCTGGCATGATGCTGTCCGTGAGTTCGTCATCCCACTTCGCATTGGCCGCGAGAGCGCGCCGCACCTCGATAAAATCGATCTCGCGTCCGGTTTCTCTGGTCCCCTCGTTGAACGCACGAAAGCCTGCCCGCGCCTCCGTCATCATGTTGAGTGCGAGCCAGGCGCGCGAATTCTCCTTGTTGCGGTTCCATGCTTCGAGCTTGGGTTTGCGCAGCTCTTCGACCGTCTTCGTGGTGCAATCGGGGAAGGTGTAGAGGAGCTTGGTGCAGAGCGCCTCGACCTCCTCGTCGAGCAGGCTGAGATCGACGGTGCCGCGTTTCGTCAGCTCCTGGCCGGCCTTCAGCGCGTCGCCGGTCTTCGGCTTGCCGAACACGAAGCGGCCGTACGCGTCGGTGATGCGGCTGGTTTCGACCAAAGGGTTGGCGACGAATTTGCCGTCGACTTTGAGGGCCGGAACGATGTCCGTGAGGATGCCCATGAAATAGGCTTCGTGTGCGGAAAATGGCTCGCACAGCACGCACGCGGCCATCGCACGCTCGGCGCCGATCACTACGGGCAAGAAGTCGGTCGCGCCGCCGATGGGTGCCGAGCCGTGCTTAGGGCCAGCCTGGCGGAAGCGGGAAAGGTCCTGTGCGACCGAAAAGTCACAGGCCATGCCGATCTCCTGGCCACCGCCGACGCGCATGCCATTGACCCGGCAGATCACCGGCTTGTCGCAAGCGAGAATCGCCGAGACCATATCGTTGAAGAGCCGCATGTAGCCGCGGTATTCCTGCGGGTTGCCGGCGTAGTACTCGGCGTACTCCTTGGTATTGCCGCCGGTGCAGAAGGCCTTGTCTCCGGCTCCAGTAAAAACGACGGCGACAATGTCGCGGGCTGCGCTGGCGGCACGGAAAGCAAGGATCACCGCCTTGACCATGTCGGTGGTGTAGGAATTGTACTGCCCCGGATTGTCGAGCGTGATCCATGCGTTGTAGAGGCCGGCCACCGCCTTGCCGTCCTCCCCTTTCACCGGCCGCTTCTCGTAGCGCACGTTTTTACTGACGGCGAGGCGGATATGCTCTGCGACAAGATTGTGGTCCTTCGTTTCCCGTTCACTGGCGGGGACACTGCGGACAGCTTCAGCGGTCATGGTTGTGCTCCTCAATGAGTGGGGACAAGAACGGCGCGGCGCTTGAGCGCGCCGGCATGGGCCGCCTCGAACACCTGATTAATTTCGCTGAGCGAGTGCTTCTCGACGAACGGCGCGACCTTGACCTGGCCGTCGAGTACCAGCTCGAGCGCTTTCGGATAGAGCTCCGGCGGACAGCCCCAGTTTCCAATCGCCCGAGCGTGGAAGGCCATGAGGTTGGAGAGCCTGATCTCCACCTTGTCCATGGTGAAGCCCACCACGCACAGGGTCGCGCCGTGATTGAGCAGACTGAATGCCGTCTCCTGGCCCACCCGGGTCCCAGAGCATTCGAAAATGATCCACTCGCTCTTCCGCAGGCCGCGTTCGTTGGCGAAACTCGCAATCGCCGCCTTGAGATCGCGCGCCGTCAGCTGACGGGCGTTCAAGGTGAGGGCAGCGCCCTGCCCGGCAACGGCCTTGAGCTTGTCGTCATTGACGTCGATTGCGACCACCACCCCGCCGAAAGCAGTCGCGATCTGGGCGGCGTATCCGCCGACCCCGCCGACACCATTGACGACGACAAGGTCGCCAGCCGTGACGCCGGCCTGAACCACCGCCTGATAGGGTGTGGTCACCGCATCCGCGATGACCGAGAGATCAGCCAGATCGATTCCGGCCGCCGCCAGGCGTCGTTCGTCGACCTCGCATAATCCAAGGGCCGGCACGACGATATGGGTTGCGAACCCGCCGTGAATGTCGTTGCCGGGCATTTTCTGGTTCGGGCAGATTGTCGCCCTGCCGCGCCGGCACGCGTCACACCGACCGCAGGGGATCACCGCCGGCACGATGACCGCCCGGTCGATCCACCACAAAGCGTTCGACCCGGTATCAACCACGTGGCCGCTGATCTCGTGGCCGAGCGTCAGCGGAAGATCGTGCTTGGTACGGATGCCGTCATAGTAGTAGCCGAGGTCGGTGTGACAGACGCCGCACCCGGCGATCTCGACCAAGACTTCGTCTGGTCCGGGCGAGAGCGTATCGAATTTCACCTGAACAAGGGGCTCGCCCTTGCCTATCATCATCCAGCGAACCGGTTCTTCACTCATGCGCATGCCCCGCGAATTTGACCGGCCAATCTGCTCGGTCGGTTCGGTGAAGTCGCAAGTTCGGGGGGTATTCTCGGGCCGCCGCCCTCCGGTTTTCTTGATCTAAAGCAAGGAAATCCAAAAAAATCGTATTGTACTACCAAAATACGCCTTGGGTCCGATCTGCGGAGGCGAGTCCCTTCGAATCGGCCGTGGTGAAGGGTGCGAGCATGGGACACCGGCAAAGCGTCTCGGTTGCGATCGTCGGAAGCGGCGGTGCCGGCGCCTTGACCGCGGGAAATTTTTTGCTCGAAGCAGCAAGCGCGGCCGGATGGCACGGTCTGCTCTCGCGCACGGTCGGTCCGCAGATCCGCGGGGGGGAAGCCGCAGCCCTGGTGCGCTTGGCCGCTGACCCTGTCGAATGCCTATCGGATCGGTTCGACGTATTGCTCGGCATCGATTGGCGTAATGCGCACCGATTTGGCGCCGAGATCGAAGTCGGGCCGCAAAGTCTGGTGATTAGTGATCCATGCGGCGGCGAACTGCCACCTGGGGTCGCCGAAGCGGGGGCGCGCGTCGTCGAGATCCCGATCAAGGACATGGCGAAGGCGATACCCGATGGGCGCGCCAACATGATCGCGCTCGGTATTATTGGCGGGCTATTGGGGCTCGGCGTGGAGGGATTGTCGGCCCTGTTGGAGAAACGACTGGCCGACAAGGGTCAAGCCGCCATCGAGGCCAGCCGGATCGGCATCCGTGCTGGGTTGAATGCTGCCGCCCGGATCGATTCCGAACTTCGCCTTGCCGTGCCCAAACCCACGTCGGCCCGGAGGTGGCTCGTCTCCGGAAACGAGGCGGCGGCCCTGGGGGCCGTCCGCGGCGGAATTCGCTTTGCGGCCGCTTATCCGATTACGCCCGCGACTGAAATCCTCGAATGGCTAGCGCCCAGTCTCTCCAAGATGGGAGGTGTCCTTCTGCAGGCTGAAGATGAACTCGCCGCGATCAACATGGTCATCGGCGCCTCTTTCGGCGGCACCCCGGCACTGACGGCAACGTCCGGACCCGGCCTCTCCTTGATGATCGAGGCGCTCGGTCTCGCGACCGCCGCCGAGATTCCTGTCGTCGTCATCGACGTGATGCGTGCCGGGCCTTCCACCGGCATTCCCACCAAATCCGAGCAGGCCGACCTCAACATCGCTGTTTACGGATTTCACGGCGATGCGCCGCATCTGGTGCTGGCCCCGCAGTCGGTTGGGGATTGTCTGTTCACCACTCAGTGGGCGACATATCTCGCCGAAGCGCTGCAGACGCCGGCGATCGTGCTCTCGGACCAGTTCATCGGACAGGCGCGCGCCGCGATCGAGCGCCCGGCCGACGTCGCCTTCATCGGCCAGCGACTCAAGGCGACCGATATTGCCGGTGCCTACAAGCGCTATGCGCTCGCTGCCAACGGCATTTCGCCGATGGCGATCCCCGGAACGCGTGGCGGCCAATACACGGCCGACGGCCTCACCCACACGGAGTGCGGAATTCCCACCAGTGGGGAAGCGGATCATAATGTTCAGCTCGACAAACGCCGCGACAAGCTCGAGCGGTTTAACTTCGGCGACCATTGGGCAACGATCGAGGGGACCGGCGATCTCGCCGTGATCACCTGGGGCACGCTCACAGGCGCGGCCCGCGAGGCGATCGGACGCGCAGCCCGAGACGGGGTCGACGCGAGCCTTGTCGCGCTGCGGCTGCTCTCGCCTGCCCAACCTGAGCGCTTTGCTGCCGCACTCGATGGCAAGAAACGCATCCTCATTGTTGAACAGAGCCATGGCGCCCAGTTTCACCGTTATCTCAGGGCCCATTACGACCTGCCTGGCGCCATCCGAGTATTCAACAGGCCGGGCCCGCTGCCGATCAGGGCCGGCGAGGTTCACCGCGCGATCATGGAATGGAGATCATGATGTCGACCGTCGACGTGCGGCCCGCTGGCAAGCCGGCCGACTACAAATCGGACATCAAGCCGATCTGGTGCCCAGGCTGCGGCGACTATCACGTGCTCATGTCCTTCACGCGCGCCTTTGCCGAGCTGGGTCTGCCGCCCGAGCAAATCGTCGTCGTTTCGGGCATCGGGTGCTCGTCGCGCATACCCGCCTATACGAACTGCTACGGTTTCCACGGAGTGCACGGGCGTTCGCTCGCCCTCGCCGCCGGCCTGAAAGTGACCCGGCCCGAGCTCACGGTGGTGGTGGCGAGCGGCGATGGCGACGGCTACTCGATCGGCGGCAACCACTTCCTGCACGCCTGCCGCCGCAACATCGATATGACCTATGTGGTCATGGACAATCATATTTATGGCATGACCAAGGGCCAACCCTCACCGACCACCGAGCCCGAGTTCGACACCGCTCTGTCGCCCGGGGGCACGGGCCTGCGGCCGTTCCATCCGCTGGTCATCGCGCTCGCATCGGGCGCCAACTTCATCGCCCGTTGTTTCTCCGGCGAGCCGAATGAGACCGCCTCCGTCCTGGTCGAGGCGATCCGGCATCCGGGGTTCTCGTTCGTCGAAATCTTGAGTCCCTGCGTGACCTTCCGTCCCGACGAGAAGGCGTGGAAGAATCTCGTGCATCCCGCGCCCGTCGCGGCCACGAACGACCCTGCCAAGGCGGCGCGACGGATCATGACCGATGATGGATTCAACATTGGAATTCTTTATCGCGGCGATCGCAAGCCCTATCAGCCCGCGGTCGGGCGGGCGAGCGTCGAACTGTCGGACCTGGAGAAGGACTTCGAGCTATGAACAAAGCGACCAGCGCTCCGAAAGTCGCCAGTCTCGCCGACCTCTTTGCCGTCGCCTATCGGATCGAGGCCGATGCAGTGGAGCGCTACGAATTGCTCGCCGAGCAGATGGAGACGCACAATAATCCGGAACTGGTCGCCGTCTTTCGCGATCTGTCCCGGGCCGAGAGCATTCACCGTGACGAAATTCGCCGGCTGGCCGGGGACATCGACGTCATCGCGCATGCGCGCGGGGTGGCGAAGTGGAACCGGGGCGAGAGCCCGGAGGAAGCCGATCTCGGCGCGGCGCACTACATGATGACGCCATGGCATGCGCTGCAACTCGCGCTCGCTGGCGAGAAGCGCGCCCTCGCCTTTTTCACCTCCGTCGTGGACACGGCGAAAGATTCGGCGATCAAGAAGATGGCGGAGGAATTCGTGGAGGAAGAGGCCGAGCACGTCAATCTCGTGCATCGGTTGCTGCGCAAATACCCCGCGCCGGCCGAATCGTGGTCGCAAGACTCCGATCCACCGATCTCGCAGGAATAGTCCGATCAGCTCGGTTGCTTCCGCAGGTCCCTGACGCGCACGGCCTTGCCTTGCGATCGCGGCACGTCTCCGGGTGATTTGATTGCGACCGTGCAAGTCACGCCGATCAACGCCTTGATGTGATGGGTCACGTCATCTGCCTTGCGGGCGCAGTCCACATCGGTCATGTGGGCATCCGGCGCGAACTCGATTTCCACCGTCATGGCGTCGAGTGCGCCTTCGCGCGTCAATACGATCTGATAGTGCGGCGCGAGCCCGGGGAATCCGACGAGAACCGCCTCCACCTGCGAGGGATAGACGTTCACGCCGCGAATGATCAGCATGTCGTCGTCGCGCCCGGTCACACGCATGATGCGGACATGGGCGCGGCCGCAGGCGCAAGGCTCGTTGTTGAGCCGGGTGATGTCGCGCGTCCGATAGCGGATCATCGGCAGCGCCTCTTTGGTCAAGGTGGTGATGACGAGCTCGCCGGTCTCGCCCATCGGCAGTGGCTGCAACGTTTCGGGATCGATGATCTCGAACAGGAAGTGATCTTCCCATCCGTGCAGTCCGGCTTGCGCCACCTGGCATTCGCACGCAACGCCGGGACCCAAGATTTCCGATAGGCCGTAGATGTCCACCGCCTTGATCCCGAGCCGGTCCTCGAGGTCGCGCCGAATGGCATCGCTCCACGGCTCCGCCCCGAACAATCCAATCCGCAATGGGGACTGTCGCAGATCGACCCCCATGCCGGCGGCGACCTCTGCAATATTGAGCGCGTAGGATGGCGTTGCGCACAGCACATTGGCGCCGAAGTCCTTGAGCAGGGTCACTTGGCGCTCGGTTCCGCCGCCGGACACCGGGACGACGGTGCAGCCAAGCCGCTCGGCCCCGTAATGCGCGCCGAGGCCCCCCGTGAACAGGCCGTACCCGTAGGCATTGTGAACGATATCGCCAGGCAGCGCGCCGGCGCAGGCAAGTGAGCGCGCCATCAGATCCGACCAGCATTCGAGATCACCCTTGGTGTAGCCCACGACGGTGGGCTTGCCCGTCGTCCCCGAAGAGGCATGGAGCCTAAGGAGCTTTGCGCGCGGCACGGCAAACATGCCGAAGGGATAATTGTCGCGCAGGTCCGCTTTGAGTGTGAACGGGAAGCGCCTGATATCGGCCAGCGCGTTGAACTCGTTCGGAGTCACTCCGGCGGCGTCGAATTTTTTTCGGTAGTGAGGCACTTCCACGTAGGCGCGCCCCAAGGTTCGTTTCAGGCGGGTCGTCTGCAGCGCATTCAGTGCTTCGCGCGGCATCGTTTCGCTGTCAGGATCGAACATGAAAATGCCCGCGTCACGCATTGCCGTCTGGGTGCTCATGGCTCGCTCTCCACGTCGGTTCGATCAGTCATGAATGGACCAGCCGGGCTTGACCGCTGGTCCAGCAACGCCGGAGCCCCGCACCGGCGTGTGGGTGAGCGCGAAGCCCTGATTGTAGCCCGCGCGCGTCACCAGGATGAACTTCAAGGCGCCGCCGGCGGCGAAGATGCAAACCCCGGCAAAAGCAAACAGGGGCAAGCCGGCATTTGTCGTAACCAAGCCGAGCATGATCAGCACCGCCGGCAGCGCCAAGCCGAAAACGAGGAACCAAGGCCGGAACGCGTCGAGCACTGCGATCGTGCGCGCCGGCGCCCCCTCAATTCGAAGGTCGGTGAGATAGCTGCCCCAAGTCCAGGCTCGAAACGCGGCCAACATGACCGCGGCAACGGCGGCCGCCTCCGCCATCGACGCGAGCGATGGCAACACCGCAGTCGCGGCGAGAAACACGCCGCACCCCTCGGCAACGCCGGTCGCAATCATCAAAGGCACGACGAGCGGCATCCGCCATGCCGGGATGCCCTTCGCCTCCCTGAGGATCATGGCCTGGCTGAAAAGAAACAACAAACCGAGGATCGCTGCCGGGATCATGAGGCCCGGCTGCTCGAACCACGCCGCGAGCGCGCCCAATGGAAAGAAGGCGATCGCGATCCAGGCTTCTCGCGTCATCCACGAGCGCCGAGGTTGACGCAGGACAAAAATGAACCGCCATGGCCGACCGATCTTGAGCAGCACGAGAAAGAGACCGAGCGCGACCAAAGCCAGCGCCACCCACCCGAGCGTGAACGACGAGCCGAGCCGAAAGCTCGCAATCGCAGCAAATAGGAACAGACCGGTTCCAGCGCCGCCGCAGATGAAATTGCCGGCCGCTTTCCAGTCCCAATGCTGCTGATGCCACGGCTCGACACCCCGGGTTCGTAGCTTGCCCGCTTCCTTCACCAACGCTGGTGCCGGATCGCTTGCCCGTTGGGCCGGGTCGTTCGCCCTGCCATAGAGGTAGTAGAACCCGGGCTCCGTGCCGACTTCCTCGTGCATGCGGAAGTGCCGCTGCTCGCGCAATAGTCGGGAGACGTTGCTGTTCGGATCATCGATGTCGCCAAAATGGAGCGCGTCGGCAATACAGGCGTTCACGCAGGCCGGCGTCGCCCGTGGATCGAGGCCGGGCGTGAGGCCGTTGGCGAAGCCGAAATCGATGCGGTCCGAGCAGAAGGTGCATTTTTGGGCGACGCCGAGACGGTGCTCGTCCTCGCGTTCCATTTCGTTCTGCATTGCCGTCGCGCCGTAGGCAAAGCGTGGGGCATCGGTCTTGAATCGCGCCTGGTAGGGACAGGCGACATCGCAATAGGCGCAGCCGATGCAGATGTCATAGTCGATCGTGACGACGCCATCGGCGCGCTGGCGCGTTGCGGTCGAGGGACAAACGTGCATGCATGGCGGATCGGCGCAGTGCTGGCACCCCACGGGCACGAAGGTGCGGCTGACGTTCGGATAGGTCCCTGCTTCGATGTCGAGCACCTTGCGCCATTGCACAGCTGGCGAGGTCGCATTCGCGTGCCTGCAGGCCGCCGTGCAGGTCTGGCAGCCCACGCAGCGTTCGAGGTCGGCGACCATTACCCAGCGGGTCATGGCGCGCCCCCAAGCTTGGTGACCTTGACCTTGACGAGGTCCGCGCTCGATCCGGTGGCATCGGTGAGCTCGAGCATCATCGGCATGAGCGCGTTCATGCTCGGGGCGACAAGGTCCTTGGCGAACGGCGTCGCCCAGTGATCGAACTGCCCGATCATCAGGAGCGTGTCGGGGCGGATGCCCTCGCACAGCATGACGCGGCCTTTGGTGTGGTTGAGCGGCGAGCGCACCTCGACGAGATCGCCGTCGGCGATCCCGAGTTTTTCGGCGGCACCGTGGTTCATCACGACGTTGCCGTGCCCGGCAACGTTGTCCGCCACCTCCTTGATGAGCTGGATGCCGACGTTGCCGCCCCAGGAATACTGCATGCTGCGCGCGGTGATCAGCCAGAACGGATAGTCGCCGATGCGCACGTCGAAATGACTCGCAAGTGCCCCTTCCCAGAGCCCAACGAGGTCACGCCAATGCGGCAACGGCTCGTATTCCTCGAGCTGCCTGTCCCACCAGCCGATGCCGTGTTCGTGCAGCCGCCGCTCCAGCTCCTTGCCGATGCGCAAGAGGCGCTCCTGATACGGTTGCTCGAAGCGTAGCCCCGCGCTGACGAGCTTCGGGTAGAGGTACCACTGCAGGCGCGGAAACGGCTTCACGCGGAACCCGTGCTCGCGGAACCAGTCGAGCCCTTGCGCCTCTGCGCCGTCGGTGAGCTCCGCGCTGGCTGCGCGACAGGCCGCGTCCCAGATCGTTTCGACGTCGTGGACCTTGTTGGTATCGAGCGAGAAGTCGAAATTCGGGCCCGAGAGCTTCACGCCCGCGGCACCGCGGTTGATGGCCGTATTGTAGGCTTGCAGGAGACCAGTGCGTCTGGCCAGCTCGGTCGCAATCCAGGTGAAATCCTTCGCTTCGCCCTGAGGGAGCGAGACCGGATCGCGCAGGGCAAAGCCCTGATGGTCCCAGAATTGCTCGACATATTTCGTGCCGCCGATGCGCAACAGCTGCAAGCCCTCCAGATCGGTGCAGTCGGGCAACAGCACGTCCGCCATGTGGTTCGTCTCGTCGCGCGTATAGGCGAAGCAAACGGTGAACGGGAACTGCGCGATTGCGGCACCGACGGCCGCGGTATCCCAGAACGATATCGCCGGATTGGTGCGGTAGACGAACCACACGTCGGGCGGCGACGCGGCGGGCAGCTGGTCGAAGTCCTCCTTCTGCATCATCCAGGCGAGGTGGGTCGGACCGAGCGCCTGGCTCCACGGCGAATTGGCGACCAGCGGCACCAGCATGCGATGCGCGCTGCGCGCGGGCGGACGCGAGACCCAGTCGTTCTTGCCGGTGGGATTCATAGGATAGTGCATGAAGCCGTCCGCTCCAGGCGTCACGCTCGACCAGCGATTATCCGCAGGGCGGTTGAGGCGGACCGTCGTACCGAGTGTTCCTCCCGGAACCTCCAGTGCGCCGACGAGGCAGGCCAGCAGCGTGCGTGCCCAGCAGCATTCGTATCCGCCCCAGCCGTTATTCACCGTCTTGCCGAGCGAGATGGAGACTGGGCGCAGTGGCAGCGTCTCGCCCTCGATCTCGGTTGTCTCGCCAACCCGCGCGTGAGCCAGGAATTCGTTGGCTATGCGACGGATCGTCCGTGCCTCGACATCGCAGATCGGACCCGCCCATTCGGGCGAATAATCCCTCACGTGATCGATGAGGCGCGAGAACGACGGCCGCACCGTTACGGCGTGATGAACCGTCAGCTCGTGATCGGGCCCGACCTCGATGCCATCAACAGCAAATGTCCCCTCGAGCGCCGGATCGATACCGACCGCATCGAAGGGCACGGCCCGACCGGTCGCTCTGTCGAAGACCAACGGCTTACGCATGTCCGGATCGCGCAGAAAGAATCCGTTGGGCCCAACCAGATAAGGCGACGACGTGTGGCTCTCCAAGAACGGCAGATCCAGCCGGTCGCGCGGATGCTCGTGCAGGAGCACGTGGATCATCGCGAACAGGAATGCGGCATCGGTCTTCGGCTTGATCGGGATCCACTCCGCCGAGCATGCGCCGGTGACCGAAAGATGCGGCTCGATTTGCACGCGCTTCATGCCGCGCTTGCGCGCATCGGCGTGACGCTTGACGCCGCAGACCCCGCCTGAAGCCTCCACGTTGGCGCCGAAAGAGACGAGATATTCGCACAATGGCGTGTCGGGTGAGACCGTGAACGCGCGATGCCAAAGCTCGCCGTAGAGGTGCTCCGAGTGATAGCATTTGACCCCTTGCCCGCTGCCGAAACTCATGTCGATCGGGCCCCAGGCCGCGAGCAACGCAGGCAATGTCCCCATATAAGCGGTTGGCGTCCCGCCACCACCGAAGCTTGCCGCAACCCGCGGATAGCCGGATGCATCGAGCAAGCCGCGCGCTCGCGCGGCGTTGAGTTTCCCCGCGACCAGATCGAGGGCCTCGTCCCAGGAAATCGCGACAAAACCCGGATCCTCCCCCCGGCCCTTCTTGGGATTCGTCCGCTTCATCGGGTGGAGAATGCGATGGGGATTGTAGAGCTTCTGCACGAGACCGAAGGCCTTGACGCAGACCTTGCCACCCGCCGGATGAATCTCGGCGGCGTCGAAATTGGGAGCTACTTCCGTGGCGACACTGTCCTCGATGCGCACCTTCAGCAGGTCGGGACCCGCCACGCACTGATAACAGTAGGTGGAGACTGTGCGTTCGCTCCGTGGGCGATCGGCGGGCATGGTTCTCACTTCATTCGGCTCATTTGGTGCGAGCGGCGGCGCGTTTCGCCGCCTTCGCCTTCAGGCGTTCGTAGGTTTTCCCGACATCGACGACGAAACGGGTGTGTGTGCCTCCCCCGATCGGCTCGATCTCGTCCTTGGCGGACACGTCGAAACTGACCTTGCGGCCTTCCACGGCGGTCACCGTCGCGGTGATCTCGACCTCCATGCCGGGGAGAGTCGGTGACGTATGCTGCAGCGCGATCTCGATGCCGACCGAATCCTCGCCGGCTTGCGCGTGATCGAGCAGAATATCGCGGCAAGCATGCTCGATATCGCGACCAAACTCCGGCGTGCCGTAGACGCGGCCTTCCTCGCCCATGAAGGTGATGGTACGGTCGCGGTCGACGACGAGACGGCGGACCTTCGAGATTCCCGGCCGAAGACTTTCTTTCATCGGCGCTCTCCCGCATGCGTGATGGAACACAAGAATTAGATCATTCCGCGAACCTTCGATTTGATTAGAATCAATGCCGCATCCCTTTCAGGTCCCTACACACCGAGATAGGCTTCACGTACCCGATGATCGAATTGAATTTCAGCGGCAGTTCCGCTCGCCGTGATCCTGCCGGTCTCGAGCACATAGGCGCGGTCTGCGATGGCCAGCGCCGCGCGCGCATTCTGCTCGATCAGAAGCATCGTCAAGCCGTCGCGCTTAAGGCCTCGAATGGTTTCGAGAATCTGGTCGACCAGGATCGGCGCCAAACCCATTGATGGCTCGTCGAGCAGCAACAAGTGAGGCTTCGCCATCAAGGCCCGCGCGACGGCGAGCATCTGCTGCTGGCCGCCGGATAACGCGCCGGCCGGGGTTTTCCGCGTCGACCCGAGGACCGGAAATAGCGCGTAGGCGCGCGCGAGGTCGGGTGCGAGGTCGGCCGCGCGGCGTGACCAGGCGCCGAGCTTGAGATTGTCTTCGACCGACAACGGCGCGAACAACTGCCGGCCCTCAGGCACCTGCGTGATGCCGAGCGCCACCCTGGCGTGGCTCGGCAATTTCTCGATCGGCTTGCCCTCGAATCGGATCGACCCGGCCGTGATCGGCTGGACGCCGGAGATGGCGCGCAGCAGCGTGGTCTTGCCGGCACCATTCGCGCCGACGAGCGTCACGATCTCGCCGGCGCGCACCTCGATCGAGACGCCGTGCAAGACTTCGATGCGGCCGTACGCGCTCGTCAGATTCTCAACCGAAAGCACGGGCGGCCTCTTGCGAGCCATGAATTCCAAGATACGCCTCCACCACGGCGGGATTCGACCGCACCTCCGCGGCAGTGCCTTCGGCGAGGGTGCGGCCGGTGGCGAGCACATGGATGCGATCGGAGACATTCATGACGAGCCGCATGTCGTGCTCCACCAGCACGACCGTCACGCCGTCCTTCACGATCGAACGGATGACGCCATCGAGTTCCTGTGTCTCGACCGGATTGCAACCGGCGGCAGGCTCATCGAGCAGCAGTGCTTTTGGTTCGCTCGCGAGCGCCCGAGCGATCTCGAGGCGCTTGAGCGCGCCGTAAGGGAGCGCGCCTGCCGGGCGCTCGGCCTCGGCTTCCAGCCCGACCCGGGCAAGGGCGGCGCGTGCAGCCTCACGCGTGCGCCGATTCTGCCGGCCCACCGAGGGAAGATGCAGAAGATCCGACAGGATGCCGGTGGCTTCATGGCGATGGCGCCCGACCATCACGTTCTCAAGTGCCGTCATGCGGAAAAAGATCTGCAGGTTCTGGAACGTGCGTGAGAGGCCGCGACGCGCAAGCCGATCGGGCGCAAATCCGGTGACGTCTTGACCCGCAAAACGCACGCGCCCATGCTGCGGTATGTAGAGGCCGGAAAACAAGTTGAACAGGGTGGTCTTGCCAGCGCCGTTCGGGCCGATGATCGAGAATACCAGACCGGGTTCGACCGCGAGGCTGACCTCATCGATCGCGCGCACGCCGTCGAAAGCGATCGACAGCTGCTCGGCCTCGAGGATCGTCACGTCCGCCGCCCTGCGAGCGCAGCGGTCAGGCTTGGAACGATGCCTTCCCGCAGAAAGATCATGAAGCCCATCAGCATCAATCCGAGCACCGTGTGCTCATAGTCGTGGAGCACAGTGAGCGTTTGCGGGAGCACGACGAGGACGGCGGCGCCGACCAGCGAGCCGACGATCGAGCCCATGCCGCCCAGCACCACCATCGCCGCCAACTCGATCGAGCGCAAGAAGCCGGCGATGTCGGGAGTGATGTGGCCATTGAAGAGCGCGAGGTAGGATCCCGCCACCGAAGCATAGATGGCGGAGATCACGAACACCGCGAGCTTGCTCTTTGCTACATCGACGCCGAGCACGCACGAGGCCACTTCACTGTCGTGGATCGCCTTGAGCGCACGTCCGGTCGGGCTGTCGATCAAGTTCAGCGCGAGCACCGCACCTGCGACGAAAGTCGCTGCCGCAATCCAATACCAGGTGTCCGATCCGCGTACGCGCCACTCGAGCAGCATGAGCCGCGGTACCGACATGCCGTCCGGGCCACCGGTCCAACCCGCCTCATTGGTGAACACGATGGCGACGAGGACCCCAAATCCGAGCGTGGCAACGGCGAGATAGTGTCCTTTGAGTCGGAGAATCGGCCGACCGACGAAATGCGCGACTATTCCCGAGAATGCTCCACCGCCGATGATGCAGAGCCACGACGGGAGCCCAAGGTAGGTCGGCCCGATGGCGACCGCGTAGCCGCCGATGCCGAGAAAGCCGGCATGACCGAGACTCACTTGCCCGGCAAAGCCCATCAGCAGATTGAGCCCCACTGCCGCCAGCGCAAAAATGAAGACGAGGGCCCCGACCCGGTAATAGTAGGCAGAAGGGAAGAACGGGGGCAACAGCACGATGATCGCCGCGACCCAGGCGAGCGACGCCGGCCGATGTGTGGATAGGGCGCGCACGCTCACACCCGCTCGACTTTGCCACGGCCGAGCAGGCCTTGCGGCATCGCGAACAGCACGGCAAGGATGACCACAAACGCAACCGCATCCTTGTATTTTGAAGAAAGATAGCCGGCGCTGAACGCCTCAAGCATTCCAAGCACGAGTCCCCCGACCACCGCTCCGAGTGCGCTGCCGATCCCGCCAAGCATGGCGGCTGCGAAGCCTTTGAGGGCGAGCAACGTGCCGACATCGTAGCTGGTCAGCGTGATCGGCGTGACGAGAATGCCGGCGACCGCTCCGATGGCCGCCGACACGGCGAATGACAGTCCGACGATGCGGCGAGTGTCGATGCCGACGAGGCGCGCCGCAAGCCGGTTGGCCGCGGTCGCGATCACCGCCTTCCCAATCAGCGTGCGATCGATCAACAGCCAAAGCAGAACCACGATGACGGCGGCACCGGCGAGAACCACCAGGCTCTGCGGCAGAATGGCGGCGCCGCCTAGCCGGACCGGATCGGGTCCAAACAGGGGTGGCAAGCTATGGAAGCGCTTGTCGAAAACCACCTGTGCCACACCGCGCAGAAAGATCGACGCACCGATGGTGATGATGATCAAAACCACCGGGCTCGCTCCGCGCGCCGGCTCGATGGCGAAGCGATGCAGCGCGAGCCCGATTGCGATCGTCGCAATGACGGCGATGAGCGCGGCCAGCGGCACGGGCACCCCGGCGAGAGCAAGGAATACCGTCGCCATTCCGCCCAGCATCACGAACTCGCCCTGGGCGAAGTTGATGACGTCGGACGCGTTGTAGATCAGGGTAAAGCCGAGGGCGACGAGCGCATAGACCGCGCCGACGGTCAGCCCGGAAAAGAAAAACTGCAAGAACTCCGCCATCGGGTCGAACGCCTTTAGGTTCAAATCCCGATGATCAGGCAGGCCCAAGCCCAGTCTGCCTGATCATTTGCTTACGACCTGGTATCGGGAACCAGCGACCAGTCGCCGTTCTTGATCTCGAGCATACGAAACGCCGACAGATCGAGCCCCATGTGGTCGGTCGGCGACATGTTGACGATCCCGCCGGTGCCGACATAGCCCTTGGTCTTCTCGATCTCATCACGAACCTTGGTCTTGTCCGCGCTCTTAGCCCGCTCCATCGCCTGCACGAGGATCATCAGGCCGTCATAGGCGTGGCCCCCGAAGGTCGAGACCGCTTCTCCGGTCTTCTGCTCATACGTGCGTGAATAGTTCACCACGACAGGCTTCTGCGGATCGCTGTCGGCGAGCTTGTCGGCCACGAGCAGCGCCGCCGCCGGTAACCGCACGCCTTCGGCCGCGGGACCGGCAAGCTCGATGAACTGCTTGGAGGCGACGCCGTGACTCTGATAGAGCGGCACCGCGATTCCGAGCTGGCGGTAGTTGCGCGTCACGATCGCCGGGCCCTGGCCAAAACCTGGATTGACCACCGCCTGCACCCCGGCCTTGTTGCGGATGTTGGTGAGCTGCGGGGTGATGTCGCTGTCGCGCGGACCATAGGTCTCCTCATGCGCGACGGTGATGCCTGACTTCGGCGCCACCGCAACGCACTGGTCGCGCATCGACTTGCCGAATGCGTCGGTGCCGGAGATGAGCGCAATCGTCGTTAGGTTGCGGCGCTTGAGGTCGCCAAAGATCTTCTCGCAAGCCATCTTGTCGGTGTGCGGGGTCTTGAACACCCACTTGCGGACCGGCTCGACGATTTGGATAGCGCCGGCAAGCGAGATGAACGGGATCTGGGTTTCCTCGAACACCGGAATCATGGCCAGCGTCGAGCCTGTCGTCGTACCGCCGACCATGGCAACGACTTTGTCTTCTTCGACCAAACGAGTGGCGAATGTCCGCGCATTATTGGCATCGCCACCATCATCGTAGACGGTGAGTTGAAGCTTCTGCCTGTTGACCCCGCCTTTGGCGTTGATCTGCTCGACGTACATTTCCAGCGTTTTCTTCTCCGGGTCGCCGAGAAACGACGCGGGACCCGTCACCGACAGCACCGAACCGATCTTGATCTGCGCCGCCGCGTATTGTCCGCCGGTCAACAGCATCGAAGCGCCGACGGCGGCCGTTGCAACAGCAAGTTTCAGTGTGGCCATCGTCATCTCCCTCAGAACGCTGCGAATTCGCAGAACTGGATGTTTTGTTTTGAGCACTCGTACCAGAAGCAGGGGAGGCGCCATTTGATCGAGATCAAGGCGCGAAACGGCCCACTGATAAATTCTGCGATGCCCAAGACGAGCAGGGGATCACGACAGGCAAGGAAACAGCGTTGCTCGCCGCCATCATGTACGAGGGAGGTTTCCTAATCGATGACCTCATGGTCACGGCTGCCAAAGTGCTGCAAGCCGACGATATATGCTTGCGCGGGTCGTGCAGCAGAATTCCGTTGACACGGCCTGCTCGGCGATGACTCTGGTCGATCTCGCAACCGGCGAGCGCTCCAGGATTTCGCAAGACCTCGGACCGTATGCACGGGGATGCCGGCTCAATCCGCACGGCTTGGCCGTCGTTCAATGACGCGCCCGGCAACGGCGTGGTGGGTTCGAGTTGCCCACGCGGTTGCTTGTCATGAGTCGGGAGAAGCCATGAATACCGAACACGTCGATGTCCCTTGAGCGCGTCATGCGGTGGGCGCTCGTCGCGATCGCCATTGCGGGACTGGCCGCGGGGATTCTCGCCCACGTGCGGGGCCAACCAGGTCTTGCGGATCTGTGCTGGACGCTGGCGACCGCTCCGGTGGTGGCGGGCCTCGCGGTCTCGATCGTGCGGGACTTCCTGGCCGGGCGGCTCGGCGTCGATGCGATCGCGCTCGTGTCGATGAGCGCCGCGCTCGCGCTCGGCCAGCCCCTGGCCGGCGCCGTCGTGGCGCTGATGTATTCCGGCGGCAACGTGCTCGAGGACATCGCCGTTGCCCGCGCCGAGCATGATCTGCGCTTGCTGGTCGATCGCGCACCGCGCGTGGCGCATCGCCGCGTTGACGACGGCATTGAGGACGTGCCGGTCGGCGGGATCGCGGTCGGCGACCGGCTCCTGGTGCGGGCGGGCGAAGTCGTTCCAGTCGACGGCGTTGTCACATCGGACGCGGCGACGATCGACGAGTCGGCGTTGACCGGCGAACCGATCCCGGTGGTCAAGGCCAGAGGCACCGCCACCTTCAGCGGCTCGTTGAACGCCGGCGAGACCTTCGAAATGACCGCCTCGTCGGTGGCCGGCGAAAGCACATATGCGGGCATCGTGCGCCTCGTGACCGCGGCGCAGACCGCCAAGGCGCCGTTCGTACGGCTCGCCGACCGCTACGCGCTGGTATTCCTGCTCTTCACGCTCACGGTCGCCTTCGTCGCCTGGCTGATCTCGGGCGACCTCATTCGCAGCCTCGCAGTGCTCGTCGCGGCCACGCCGTGCCCGCTCATTCTGGCGGCGCCGGTCGCCTTTATCGCCGGCGTTGCCCAGTCGGCCCGGCGCGGCATCCTGGTCAAGGGCGGCGGCCCGCTCGAGGCGCTGGCACGCACGCACACCGTGCTGTTCGACAAGACCGGAACGCTGACGGTCGGCGGTGCGCGTCTTCTCTCCATCGAGGTCGCGCCGGGCGAGAAGGCCGAGGAGGTGCTGATGCTCGGCGCCTCGCTTGAGCAGGCCTCGCACCATGTTCTCGCCGGAGCCATCGTGCAGGCGGCGGCCGAGCGCGGCCTGGCCCTGAAGATGCCGGAGAAGGTGCGGGAATCAATGGGCTCGGGGTTGCACGGCGTCGTCGAGGGAAGGCACGTGAGCGCGGGTTCCCGCGACATGATCTTTGCGCGCCAGCACGCCACCGAATGGGCTCTGCGAGCGATACGACGCGCCTCGTGGCGATCGGCCCTCATCGTGTTCGTCGCCGTCGAGGGGCGACCGATAGGCGCGCTGCTGCTCTCCGACGAACTGCGCTCCGACACGCCGCATGCCATCCGCATGCTGCGCGAGGCGGGCGTTGCGCGCATCGTCATGGTCACCGGCGACCGCGCCGCCGCCGCGCAGACGATCGGCGCCGCGCTCGATCTCGACGCCGTGCTGGCTGATCGCGTTCCCTCCGACAAGGTCGACGCCGTGCGCGCCGAGCGGCGGATCAATTTGACCATCATGGTCGGCGACGGCATCAACGACGCCCCGGCTCTGGCATCGGCCGACGTGGGAATCGCGCTGGGTGCGCGCGGCGCCAGCGCCTCGTCCGAGGCGGCGGACGTGGTGATCCTCGCGGACCGCCTCGACCGGGTCGGCGATGCGATCGTGATCGCGCAGCGTGCGCGCCGTATCGCAGTCGAGAGCATCGTTGCGGGCATGGGCCTCTCGATCCTCGCGATGCTGGCGGCGACGGTCGGCTGGCTGGCGCCGGTGCCGGCGGCCATCGTTCAGGAAGTGATCGACGTGGCCGTGATCCTCAATGCGTTGCGCGCCTTGAACCCGGCCCATGGTCACGTTCGGCGGATGATGCCGGCAGCGACCGGGCGCGAGTTGCGTCGCAGTCACGTTGCGCTCATCCGCAACCTGGACCGGCTGCGATCGATCGCCGATGCGCTCGACGATGCCACGCCAGAGAGCGCGACCGCGCTGATCGTGGAAGCGAACTCGGTCGTCCAGGAGCAGGTGGTCGAGCACGAGCGCGACGACGAGGGCAGCGTCTATCCGCGGCTCGCGAAGGTTCTCGTGGATGGCCACGGTCTCTCCGCCATGAGCCGAGCGCACCGCGAGATCCTGCACCTCGCGCGCCTGCTCGCCCGTGTGGTCGACGACCTGCCGTCGGAGAAGCTCGACCGTTATCTCGTTCGCGACGCCCAGCGGGTGATCGAGGCGATCGAGGCCCTGGTACGTATCCATACGGCGCAGGAAGAGGATATCTACGACACCGTCGTGGCGCGGTAGAAGAAGCCGGCGCCGGCGGCGCGCAGGGCAATGCCGTGAAGGGCAGGGCAATCGGAGGATTGGCTATGATGCTGGTGCATCGTACGAGTTGACGCTGATCAATGACGTGCGACGTGCTTTCGGCAAATGAGTCTAATTTTGGACATCCTGTTGGATGCCCGGTTGCCGCCCGTCGTGTTTTTTGTCCATGGCGGTATCTAGACAATGCTCCCGAGTGTGCGCCTTGAGCGATGCGCTGCTGCAGATTGAACGATTGTCCAAGCACTTCCATGGCATCATTGCCTCGGACGGCATCTCGCTCGAGGTACGCCAAGGCGAGCTCCACGCCCTGATCGGCCCCAACGGCGCCGGCAAGACTACTCTTATCGGCCAAATCACCGGCGAGGTGGCGCCGGATTCCGGCTCCATCCGTTTTGCCAACCGCGACATCACCGCGCTGCCGACGCACCGGCGCAGCGCGCTCGGGCTCGCGCGTACGTTCCAGATCGCCTCGCTGTTCCTCGACTTCACCGCGCTCGACAACGTCGCGCTCGCCGTGCAAGCGCACGCCGGGCATTCGTTCCGATTCTGGCGCAACGCGCGCCGCGACCCCGCGTTGCGCAACCCGGCGCTCGCCGCGCTCGAGCGTGTCGGGCTTGCCGCGCGTGCCGACGTCATCGCCTCCAAGCTGAGCCACGGCGAGCATCGCCAGCTCGAGATCGCGATGGCGCTGGTGGTCGAGCCGCGCATGCTGCTGCTCGACGAGCCGCTGGCCGGCATGGGACCCGGGGAGTTCGACCGCATGATCAAGACCTTGCTCGAGCTCAAGCGAAAGCTCACCATTCTGCTGGTCGAGCACGACATGGAGGCGGTGTTCGCGCTCGCCGATTGCATCACCGTCCTGGTCAACGGCCGCGTCATCGCCTCCGGCCCGCCCGAGGCGATCCGAGCCAACGTCGAGGTGCGCAGCTCCTATTTGGGGGATTGAGCCGATCGCCAGTTGTGGTCGGCGCCGATCCTTCTCCTGAACGCCACGCTCGCATCGTGGGTGTGAGCTACGTTTAGCTTATGGACGCCGCAGCTTGTCGCTCGTCGGCAAACACGTGTCGCCAGTGCTCGGTCGGCTGCGCGGCGATGCGGGTGGGATGGCGGCAATCGCGCCGCCCGGGTCGCGACGATCGTTGTGAAATTCCTCGCCGAGCCCGATCAGCCGGCAAAAATTCTCCCAGAAACGCTGCTCGATCGGGGCCGCCGCAATGTACCCGCCATCGCCGGTGCGATAGATTCGGTAGCGCGGCGAGCCGCCGGTCACCAGTTCGGCTCCGGGACACGGCCATCGGCCGGCCGCAAAACCGCCGGCCAGTCCCCAATAGGCCAAGACAAAGAGGCTGTCGGTCATGGAAATATCAAGACGGCTGCCCTGACCGGTCCGCTGCCGCTGCAGCAACGCGAGCAGAATATTGACCACGGCCGGGTAACTGCCCGCCGCAATATCGGCAATCGGAGTCGGCGACATGGTCGGGGCGCCATCCTGGTCGGCGGTGAATGACAACAGACCGGTCAGCGCCAAATAGTTCAAGTCATGGCCGGCCATGGCGGCGTGCGGGCCGTCTTGGCCGAAGCCGGTGATTCTTGTGCCTCGCCTGGATGCGGTGCTCGCCTGGTGCCGACCCGTCGTTCGCACGCGACGCGATACGCAATCCTTCCTCTTGCACCAGCAATGACGCGCCCGGCAGGCGGTGCGAGCCGCCGCAAATCCCTGCGAGACCCGCCAGCCTTCAACTTGAAGAAATTGCGCCCGAAGCGGCTATATGGCAACTGAGTGACGCGTGCGGGCCTTCGACAGATATGCATCGAAAGCGGCGGCGATCAGCCGTACGAATGGGCGACCTTTATCGGTCACAGTGATGAGCTTGCCGTCGAGGCGCACCAAGCCTTCGGCTGCGAGCGGCGCAAGCGCCTCGAGCTCTGCGTCGAACCCGCTGCTGACGCCGGCGTCCTCGCCGTCGACAATGGCGTCCAGATCGACCGAGAAATCGCACATCACCCGCTCGATAATGCGGCCCCGCACGCGGTCGTCAGCGGAGCACGCGATGCCTCTTGCAGTTGCGAGCCGTCCCGACGCGATCGCACGTGCGTAGCCGCCGATATCGGGCGCATTCTGGACGAAGCCTTGCGCAAATCGGCCGATGGCCGACGCGCCGAGACCAATTAACGCGTCGGCTTGATCGGTCGTGTAGCCTTGAAAATTGCGGTGCAGCCGGCCGGCGAGCGCCGCGGCGGCAAGGTCGTCGTCCGGCCGCGCGAAATGATCAAGGCCCACGGGTGCGTAGCCGAATGCGACCAGGGTCTCACGCGCAGTCTCGGCCTGCTCCAGTCGCTCCGATGCGGCGGGCAGCGTTGCCTCGTCGATCAGCCGCTGTTGTGCCTTGAACCATGGCACATGGGCATATCCGAAATACGCAATTCGTTGCGGCTGCAATGACGCCGCAAGCGCGGCGCTGCGCCGGATATCCTCGACAGTCTGCCTGGGCAGGCCGTACATGAGGTCGAGGTTAATCCGGTCGATTCCGAATTCACGCAGCCGGAGAACCGCCTGCTGGACCACATCGAACGGTTGGATGCGTCCAATCGCTTGTTGAATGTGAGCGCTGAAGTCTTGAACGCCGAGACTCGCACGGTCGATCCCGATGCCGGCGAGCGAACGCGCGAGCTTTCGGCTCACGTAGCGAGGATCGAGCTCGATGGCCTGTTCGCGCAACGCCGTCAGATCGAATGCATCTGCAAGCGCCGCGTGGATTTCAGCGAGGCGATCAGCACCGAGGATCGACGGAGTACCGCCGCCCCAGTGCAAGTGCACGACCCTGCGGCGTCCCGCGAGTTTGGCGACAAGCACGACTTCCTCGATCAGCCGGTCCGCATAGGACTCGACCGGACGGCGGCGCAGCGTCGCCTTGGTGTGGCAGCCGCAGTAGTGGCAAAGTCGAGCACAGAAAGGGACGTGTATATAGAGCGACAGCATTGGGTTGCCGGGTAACGTCGAAAGCCACCAAGCGCAGTCCTCCGCTCCGACCGCCGAGCTGAAATGGGGTGCGGTGGGATAGGAGGTGTACCGAGGCACTGAAAGCTCAGCGAGCGCGCGGGTTGAACTGATCATATCAATATTTTGGCGCGGGATGGAGCACCCAGCATTGATCGTGATCAAGTCATCGCGGGACTGATCCGGTGATCGGTCGCCGAATTGTTCCAATCTTTGCACACAACTGAGCGGCCCTTTACAGAACCGGGCGGCGGCCCCGCCGTTCGGTTGTGTCGGCGTTGCATGCCTGGCGAAGCACGGGGCTGCGCTGCCCCTTGGGCTGAGAGGGGGCAATCCGGGCCTCGATCAGCCCGACGTGTCCGGGGAAGTGCTGCACTATTGACCTGAATCAAGGAAACGTCGTGCCTCGCGAGCCACTCTGCCGCCCGCCAGCATTCGGGCCGGCGAGCTCGGCATCAAGGTCAACATGGACAAGCAGGTCTCCCGTCAGGGCCAAAGCACTGCACTCTGGATGTCGACGATCGCGTTCACCGTGTGTTTCGCGGTGTGGACGATCTTTTCGATCATCGGCATCCAGATCAAGCAGGACCTCGGCCTCAACGATACCCAGTTCGGCCTGCTGATCGGCACGCCGATCCTGACCGGCAGCCTGATCCGTCTCCTACTCGGGATCTGGACTGACCAGCACGGCGGTCGCCTCGTCTACACCCTGGTGATGCTCTCGGCGGCGGTCGCGACTTGGCTGCTGACCTACGCCTACGACTACCCGACGTTCCTCCTGGCCGCGCTCGGGGTCGGCATCGCCGGCGGCTCGTTCGCGGTCGGCATCGCCTATGTGTCGCGCTGGTACCCGACCGACAAGCAGGGCACGGCGCTGGGCATCTTCGGCGTCGGCAATGTGGGCGCCGCCGTCACCAAGTTCCTGGCGCCGTTCGTGCTCGTCGCCTACGGCTGGCAGACGGTCGCGCAGGTATGGGCGCTCGGCATCGCAATCATGGCGATCGTGTTCTGGTTCACCACCAAGGATGATCCGGTGGTGGCCGCGCGCCGCGCGCGCGGCGAGAAGCCGCCCAGCGTCTGGCTCGAGTTCGAGCCGTTGAAGAACGTCCAGGTCTGGCGCTTCGCGCTCTACTATTTCTTCGTGTTTGGCGCCTTCGTCGCGCTGGCGCTGTGGCTGCCGCGCTATCTGATCGGCGTCTACGGCCTCGAGATCACCACCGCCGGCATGATCGGCGCCGCCTATTCGATTCCGGCCAGCATCTTCCGCGCCTATGGCGGGCATCTCTCCGACCGCTACGGCGCACGACGCATCATGTACTGGACCTTACTCGTTTCAGTCGTGTGCACCTTCATCCTGTCCTACCCGCCGACCGATTACGTGGTGAAGGGTATCCAGGGTCCGATCACGTTCCATCTCGAGACCAGTCTCAGCGCGTTCGTCGTCATCGTCTTCGTGCTCGGCTTCTTCATGAGCCTGGGTAAGGCTGCGGTCTACAAGCACATTCCGGTCTATTACCCGAACAATGTCGGCGCCGTCGGCGGCCTGGTCGGGATGATCGGCGGGCTCGGGGGTTTCGTGCTGCCGATCGGATTCGGCGCGCTCAACGATCTGACCGGGGTCTGGTCCAGCTGCTTCATGCTGCTGTTTGCCCTGGTCACGACCGCGCTGGTCTGGATGCATGTCGCCATCCGCCGCATGGAGCGCGAGGTCACGGAGCCCGAGCTGCGCAAGCTGCCGGAGCTGCCGGAAATGCAGCCGATCCACGAGCCGAAGCACGTCGGCGCGCTCGGTCCGCATCTCATCGAGGATTGGCGGCCGGAGGACCCGGTGTTCTGGAACGAGAAGGGGCGCGCCATCGCGCGGCGCAATCTCTGGATCTCGATCCCGGCGCTGCTCTTGTCGTTCGCCGTGTGGATGGTGTGGTCGGTAGTGGTCGCGAAGCTGCCGGCGGTCGGCTTCAAGTTCACCACCGACGAGCTGTTCTGGTTGGCCGCGCTGCCCGGACTGTCGGGCGCGACGCTGCGCATCTTCTATTCCTTCATGGTGCCGATCTTCGGCGGCCGGCTGTGGACGACGCTCGCCACCTGGTCGCTGATGATCCCGGCGGTCGGCATCGGGCTCGCGGTACAGTCACCGGATACGCCCTATTTCATCTTCCTCGGCCTCGCGCTGCTGTGCGGCTTCGGCGGCGGTAACTTCGCCTCCTCGATGGCGAATATCAGCTTCTTCTTCCCGACGGCCGAGAAGGGCAATGCGCTCGCGCTCAATGCCGGGCTCGGCAATCTCGGCGTCAGCGTCGTGCAGTTCGTGATCCCGCTCGCGATCACCGCCGGCGTGTTCGGCTGGCTCGGCGGCGATCCCCAGACCGCGACCGAGGGGGGCAAGACCACGCAGCTCTGGCTGCAGAACGCCGGCTTCGTGTGGGTGCCGTTCATCGCCGCCTCCGCCTTCGCGGCCTGGTTCGGCACGAACGACATCGCCTCGATGAAGGCCTCCTTCGCCGAGCAGGCGGTGATCTTCCAGCGCAAGCACAACTGGCTCATGTGCTGGCTCTATACCGGGACCTTCGGCTCCTTCATCGGCTACTCCGCCGGCTTCCCGCTGCTCGCCAAGACCCAGTTCCCCGGCGTCGATGCGCTGCAGCTCGCCTTCCTCGGGCCGCTGGTCGGCGCCATCTCGCGCTCGGCCACCGGCTGGGTCTCCGACCGCTACGGCGGCGGCCGCGTCACCTTCTGGGTGTTCATGCTGATGATGGCCGGCGTGCTCGGCGTGCTCTACTTCCTCGGCATCAAGGACCAGCCTTACGCATTCTGGGGGTTCTTCGCGAGCTTCATGCTGCTGTTCTTCGCGAGCGGCGTCGGCAACGCGTCCACCTTCCAGATGATCCCGGCGATCATGCGCAAGGAGGTGGCGCGGCTCGCACCGACGCTGACGGCGGCTGCGCAGGTGCGGCAGGGCGACAAGGAATCCGCCGCCATCATCGGCTTCACCTCGGCGATCGCTGCGTACGGCGCCTTCTTCATCCCGAAGAGCTACGGCACCTCGATCGCGCTCACCGGGGGTGCGGAAATGGCGCTGTGGGCCTTCTTCGCCTTCTACGTGAGCTGCCTGCTCATCACCTGGAGCTGCTACACGCGCCGCGGCGGCCTGCTCTACGACGTCGAGCGCAAACCGCCCGCCGCGACCCTTCCGTCCGCCGCCCCGGCGGCGACGCCAGCCGAATGATCCGGAGACGACGATGAGTCACTTCCTCGATCGCCTGACCTTCTTCAATCGCGTCGTTGATGATTTCTCGCACGGCCACGGCGTGGTCACCCGGGAGGATCGGCGCTGGGAAGACGGCTACCGCAAGCGCTGGCAGCATGACAAGATCGTGCGTTCGACGCACGGGGCGAACTGCACCGGCTCGTGCTCCTGGAAGATCTACGTCAAGGGCGGCATCGTCACCTGGGAGACGCAGCAGACCGATTACCCGCGCACGCGGCCCGAGCTTCCCAATCATGAACCACGTGGCTGCTCGCGCGGCGCGAGTTACTCTTGGTATCTCTATTCCGGCAACCGCGTGAAATACCCGCTGGTGCGCTCGCGGCTGCTCAAGCTGTGGCGCGAGGCAAGGACAGTGCGGACGCCGGTCGCCGCCTGGGCGTCGATCGTCGAAGATGCGGAAAAGCGTGCCGCCTATACCACAAAGCGCGGCCTCGGCGGCTTCGTGCGGACGACCTGGGACGAAGTCACCGAGATCATCGCCGCCGCCAATGCGTACACCGTCAAAAGTCACGGCCCCGACCGCGTCATAGGCTTCTCGCCGATCCCAGCGATGTCGATGGTCTCCTACGCCGCCGGCTCGCGCTATCTCTCGCTGCTCGGCGGGGTGTGCATGTCGTTCTACGACTGGTACTGCGACCTGCCGCCGTCGTCGCCGCAGACCTGGGGCGAGCAGACCGACGTTCCCGAAAGCGCCGACTGGTACAATTCGGGCTTCCTCATCTTGTGGGGCTCGAACGTGCCGCAGACGCGCACGCCCGACGCCCATTTCTACACCGAAGCGCGCTACCGCGGCGCCAAGAGCGTCGTCATCTGCCCGGACTATTCGGAAGCCTCCAAGTTCGCCGATCTCTGGATCTCGGTGAAGCAAGGCACCGACGCCGCGCTCGCCATGGCGATGGGTCACGTCATCCTGCGCGAGTTCCACATCGACCGGAAAGCCAAGTACTTCGAGGACTACCTGCGCCAGTACACCGACATGCCGATGCTGGTGCGGTTGGTGAAGCGAGGTGACAATCTGGTGCCGGATCGCCTCGTGCGCGCCTGCGACTTCGAAGGCGACCTTGGCGAGGGCAATAATCCGGAATGGAAGACCGTTGCCTTTGATGAAATCACTGGCGCGATCGTGGTGCCGCAGGGCTCGGTGGGATTTCGATGGGGCGAGAAGGGCAAGTGGAACCTGGAGGAGAAGGACTCCGCCGGGCACGATACGAAGCTTCGCCTCTCGCTGGCCGACGTCAAGGACGAACTGGCCGCCATCGCCTTTCCCTATTTCGGCAATCGCGAGCACGACCACTTCGCCGGTACGGATCACCCGAGCGTGCTGGTCCGCAACGTTCCCGCCAAGCGCGTCGAGCTGAAGGATGGGGAGGCGCTCGTTGCCTCCGTCTATGACCTCTTCGTCGCCAATTACGGCGTCGACCGCGGCTTCGGCGGCGAGCACGTCGCCAAGTCCTACGACGAGAACGTGCCCTATACGCCGGCCTGGGCGGAAAAGATCACCGGCGTGCCGCGCGACCAGATCATCACGGTCGCGCGCGAATTCGCGCTCAATGCCGAGAAAACCAAGGGCCGCTCCATGGTGATCATCGGCGCGGCAATGAACCACTGGTTCCACTGCGACATGAACTACCGCGGCGTCATCAATATGCTGGTGATGTGCGGCTGCGTTGGACAGTCGGGCGGTGGCTGGTCGCATTACGTCGGGCAGGAAAAGCTACGGCCGCAATCGGGGTGGCTACCTCTGGCGTTCGCGCTCGACTGGAGCCGGCCGCCGCGCCAGCAGAACTCGACCTCGTTCTTCTACGCACACACCGACCAGTGGCGCTACGAGACCGTCGGCGTCGAGGAAATCCTCTCCCCGACTGCGCCCGCGGGCCCGTGGGACGGCGCGCTGATCGACTACAACGTGCGCGCCGAGCGCATGGGCTGGCTGCCGTCGGCGCCGCAGCTCAGGCAGAACCCGCTCGCAATCGCCAACAAGGCGGCAACCGCAGGAATCGAGCCGAGGGCTTACGTCGCCAAGGCGCTTAAATCCGGCAAATTGCAGATGTCTTGCGAGGACCCCGACCATCCCGACAATTGGCCGCGCAACATGTTCGTCTGGCGCTCCAACCTGCTCGGCTCGTCCGGCAAAGGCCACGAATATTTCCTCAAGCACCTCCTTGGCACCACGCACGGTGTGCAGGGCAAGGACCTCGGCGAGGACGGCCGCAAGAAGCCAAGAGAAGTCGTCTGGCATGACGACGCGCCGAAAGGAAAGCTCGACCTGTTGGTGACGCTCGACTTCCGCATGTCGACGACCTGCGTCTACTCCGACATCGTGCTGCCGACCGCCACTTGGTACGAAAAAAATGACCTCAACACCTCGGATATGCATCCCTTCATCCACCCGCTGACCGCGGCCGTCGATCCGGTATGGGAGTGCAAGAGCGACTGGGACATCTACAAGGCGATCGCCCAGAAATTCTCACAGGTCGCACCTGAGGTCCTGGGGGTCGAGAAGGATGTGGTGCTCACGCCGATCCTGCACGACACGCCAGCCGAAATCGCCCAGGCAACCGACGTCAAGGAATGGAAGAGGGGTGAGGTCGAGCCGATCCCGGGCAAGACCATGCCGTCGGTCACGATCGTCGAGCGCGACTATCCGAATCTCTACAAGCGTTTCACCGCGCTTGGGCCGCTCATGTCGAAGCTTGGCAACGGCGGCAAGGGCATAGCCTGGAACACCGAGCACGAGGTCGAGTTCCTCAAGAAGCTCAACGGCGTCGTCACCGACGAGGGACCCACCAAGGGGCTCGCCAAGATCGTGTCCGACATCGACGCTACCGAGGTGATCTTGACGCTTGCGCCCGAGACCAACGGCGAGGTCGCGGTCAAAGCCTGGGATTCTCTGTCCAAGACCACCGGCCGTGATCACACTCACCTCGCCATCCCAAAGGAAGACGAGAAGATCCGATTCCGCGACCTCGTCGCGCAGCCGCGCAAGATCATCTCGTCGCCGATCTGGTCGGGCCTGGAGTCGGAGAAGGTTTGTTACAACGCCTGCTATACCAACGTCCACGAGCTGATCCCGTGGCGCACGCTCTCCGGGCGCCAGCAGCTCTACCAGGATCACCTGTGGATGCGCGCGTTCGGCGAGGCGCTGTGCGTCTATCGTCCGCCGATCGATCTCAAGGCGGTCAAGCCGATCATCGATGCGAAGCCGAACGGCGAGAGGCAGATTGTTCTCAACTTCATCACGCCGCATCAGAAGTGGGGCATCCACTCGACCTATACCGACAATCTTCTGATGCTGACGCTATCGCGCGGCGGTCCCATCGTTTGGATCAGCGAGACCGACGCGAACAAGGCCGGCATCGCCGATAACGACTGGATCGAGGCCTACAACACGAATGGCGCGCTGGTCGCGCGCGCCGTGGTGTCGCAGCGCGTGAAGGAAGGCATGTGCCTGATGTACCACGCGCAGGAGAAGATCGTGAACGTGCCCGGTTCCGAGGTTACCGGCCAGCGTGGCGGCATCCACAACTCGGTGACGCGCACGGTGCTCAAACCGACGCACATGATCGGCGGCTACGCCCAGCAGTCCTACGGTTTCAATTACTACGGCACGATCGGCACGAACCGCGATGAGTTCGTCATCGTGCGCAAGATGGCGAAGGTCGATTGGCTCGACAAGCCGGATCAACCTGAACCCATCGCCCCGAAATTGGAGGCCGCAGAATGAAAATCCGCGCCCAGATCGCGATGGTGCTCAACCTCGACAAATGCATCGGCTGTCACACCTGCTCCGTGACCTGCAAGAACGTTTGGACTAACCGGGAAGGCATGGAATACGCCTGGTTCAACAACGTCGAGACCAAGCCCGGCATCGGTTATCCGAAGGACTGGGAGAATCAGGACCGCTGGAACGGCGGCTGGTGGCGTAAGAGGAACGGCAAGATCGAGCCGAAGATCGGCTCGAAATGGCGGGTGCTGGCCAAAATCTTCGCTAATCCCGACCTGCCCGAGATCGACGACTATTACGAGCCCTTCACCTTCGACTACGAGCACCTGCAAAACGCCCCCGAGCTGCCGGCATTTCCAACCGCGCGGCCGCGTTCGCTCATCACCGGCGAACGCATGGAAAAAATCGAGTGGGGTCCGAACTGGGAGGAGATTCTCGGCGGCGAATTCTCCAAGCGCTCGCAGGACTACAATTTCGACGGCGTGCAGAAGGAGATCTACGGCCAATTCGAAAATACTTTCATGATGTATCTGCCGCGCCTGTGCGAGCATTGCCTCAACCCGGCCTGTGTCGCGGCATGTCCCTCCGGCGCCATCTACAAGCGCGAGGAGGACGGCATTGTCCTGATCGACCAGGACAAGTGCCGCGGCTGGCGCATGTGCGTGTCCGGTTGCCCCTACAAGAAGATCTATTACAACTGGTCCTCGGGCAAATCCGAGAAGTGCATCTTCTGCTATCCGCGCATCGAGGCGGGGCAGCCCACGGTGTGCTCGGAGACCTGCGTCGGTCGCATCCGCTATCTCGGCGTCGTGCTCTACGATGCCGACCGCATCGAGGAAGCCGCGAGCGCACCGAACGAGCAAGACCTCTACCAGGCGCAGCTCGACATATTCATGAACCCGAACGACGAGGCCGTGATCGCGCAAGCGCGCGCCGACGGCGTGCCCGACGCCTGGCTCGAAGCGGCGTGGCGCTCGCCGATCTGGAAAATGGCGATGGAATGGAAGGTCGCCTTCCCGCTCCATCCCGAATACCGCACTCTTCCCATGGTGTGGTACGTGCCGCCGCTCTCGCCGATCCAGTCGGCTGCTGCGGCCGGCAAGATCGGGCACGACGGCGAAATGCCGGACGTTCGCTCGCTTCGCATCCCGCTCAAGTACCTCGCCAACCTGCTCACCGCTGGCAAGGAGGAACCGGTGGCGCTCGGCCTCGAGCGCATGCTCGCCATGCGCGCCTATATGCGAGCCAAGACGATCGACGGCGTGATCGACGAGAACATCGCCCGCCGCGTCGGCCTCAGCGGGCTTGCCATCGAGGACATGTACCAGGTCATGGCGATCGCCAATTACGAAGACCGCTTCGTCATCCCGACTGCGCACCGCGAACTGGACGAAGACGCCTACGACCTGCGTGGCTCGTGCGGGTTCTCGTTCGGCAACGGCTGCTCGGGCGGGACGACTGAAGTGAATCTGTTCGGCACGCCCAAGCGCGCCAAGGGAAGTGCGAAGACCCCGATGGAGGTCGCGTGATGACGAAGACCTTCAAAGCACTCTCCGCCTTGCTGACCTATCCAACCGCGGAGCTTGCGCGGGCGGTCGGCGAAATCAGCGAAGCGATCGATGCGGAAAGAGTAATTCCGGCCCGCATCCGCAACCGGCTGCACGACCTGCTGTTGGAGTTGGCAACCGGCGATCTCTACGACCTGCAGGAGCGCTACGTGCTCTTGTTCGACCGCACGCGCTCGTTGTCGCTGCACCTGTTCGAGCACGTGCATGGCGAGAGCCGCGACCGTGGCCAGGCATTGATCGATCTCAAGAGCCTGTACGAAAGGAACGGGCTCGAAATCGGCACCTCTGAGCTGCCGGATTTTGTGCCGCTGTTCCTGGAGTTCCTGTCGACGCGCCCGCGTGTCGAGGCGTGCGAGTTGCTCGCTCAACCCGCACACATTCTCTCCGCATTTGCCGAGCGCCTGCGCAAGCGCCGCTCCGCCTACGAGGCAGTGTTCCGCGCGCTCGTGGCTCTGGCGTCGATGCAGCCGAAGGGCGAGGAGATTTCGGCGTTGCTGGAGGCGCCCGATCCCGACGCCACAGACCTCGCCGCGCTCGACGCCGCTTGGGAAGACGAGCCGGTCAAGTTTGGTCCAGGCGCCGGCGACGGCTGCAAGGACAGCCTGATCGCGCGCATCCGCGCCGGTCGCCGTCCCGCCCCCGGTGTTGCCGTCGCATCGCCCACTCGTCCCGTCCTGCCGCGCCCGTGAGGAGACCTCCATGCGCGAGATGATCAATCACATCGTGTTCGGCTGGTACCCCTATCTCTGCCTGACCGTCTTTCTGGTCGGCAGCTGGGTACGCTTCGACCGCGAGCAGTACACCTGGAAGAGCGGGTCGAGCCAGCTCTTGCGCCGCCGGCAGCTGATGTGGGGCTCCAACCTGTTCCACGTGGGGGTCCTGGTCATCTTTATCGGCCATTTCGTCGGCTTGCTCACGCCCATCCGGGTGTTCGACGCGCTCGGCATTTCTCACAGTTTCAAGCAATGGTTGGCGATCATTGTCGGCGGGGTCGCCGGCATCATGTGTTTTGTCGGGATTACGCTGTTGGTGCATCGCCGATTGTTCGATGCGCGAGTTCGCACGACCTCATCCTTCGGCGACATCGCCATCTTGCTGTTGCTTTACGCTCAGTTGATCCTTGGCCTTGCGACCATTCCGGTTTCGTTGGGTCACCTCGACGGCCACGAGATGGTGAAATTCATGACCTGGGCGCAGGGCATTCTGACGCTGCAGGCGGGCATGTCGACGCTGGTCGCCGACGCGCACCCGATCTTTAAGCTGCACCTGTTTCTCGGCATGACGATCTTTCTCGTTTTTCCGTTCACGCGCCTCGTCCACGTGTGGAGCGCGCCGATCTGGTATCTCGGCCGCCGCGGCTATCAGATCGTCCGCACGAACAAGCCGGTATTCCATGCTAGGTCACCGCATGGTGCGGCGTCGAAGGAACAGGTGTTGCAGGCACGCCGGACGCAGCCCCGCATCGAGACAGTGCCAGCGGAGTGAAGTGAAATGAACTGTGCCCTTCACGCCCCCAGCTTCCCAAAGCCGAAAGTGGTGAGTGTCAACGGCGTTGTCATAGGCCGCGAAGTCATCGCTCGCGAGGTGCAGCACCACCCGGCGCCGAAGCCGATCGCTGCCTGGCAGGCCGCGGCACGTGCATTGGTCGTGCGCGAGCTGCTGCTGCAAGAAGCCCGACGGCTCGGTCTTGCGGCAAGCCCCCGCACCGACAGCTCCGGGCGTCGCGAAACGGACGAGGAAGCTCTGATCCGCGCCGTCTGCGAGCGCGAGGTGACGACTCCGGAGCCCGACACCGAGACCTGCCGGCGTTACTACGATCGCAATCGCAAGGCATTCCGAGCCGCCGCGGTCTACGGGGCGGCGCACATCCTGATTGCGGCCCGCTGGGACCAGAAGGAGGCCTTCGAACAAGCCCGCGCGGTGGCCAACGCGGTGCTCGCCGAGGTGAAGCAGGACCCCAGCCGCTTCGGCGATTTGGCCAAGCGTTATTCGGCCTGCCCGTCGGCGCTGCACGGCGGCAATCTCGGCCAGATCAGCGCCGGGCAAACTACGCCCGAATTCGAAAAGGCGCTGACCGCGTTGACGCCGGGCTCGATGTCGCAAGAGCCGGTCGAGACCCGCTATGGCCTCCACATCATACGGCTCGATCGCAAGATCGAAGGGCGAGAGTTGCCGTTCGAGCTGGTGGTGGACCGGATCGCCGATTACCTGCGCGACAGCGTCGCCCGCCGCGCCACCGCGCAATACGTCGCTCGCCTCGTCTCGCGCGCCGATATCGCCGGCATCACCCTCGCGGGCACCGAGGCGCACCGGGTCAACTAAGGAAAGGCAATGATGCTGCTCGGCGATTTGATTGCACGCTTGTTCGATGAGACCGTGGCGGAGGAGGCCATTCTTGGCCTCTCCGATCTCGCCTTGCTCGCCCAATTGCGCGCGCGGGCGGAGGCCAGTGGGCTCGATCTCGGCGCCTATGCGGAGGCCGCGGCGTCCCGTTACGCGTCAGAGGCGTCCGATGAGGAATGGATCACGCTGATGGGCGCGATGGGCCGCGCACAGGATCCGGGCGCCGTCTATCTCAAGCGCGCCCTTGCCTACATCGTCGGGCAAGCACGCTCGGCGTGCTGGTGCGCTCCTCGCGGTGGTGTCCCTGATTTGGGTCGGACGAGATGAGGAATTGGCTGCAATTGGATCAGGGTAATGGCTTCACTTGATTGGTCATCCGTCTGAGTTGCGTATCTTCACGAGCCCTGGAGGTACCAAATGGTTTCCCCCCATCTTCTTCGACCCCTTCGTACTCTGCGCGAGGCCTGTAGCGCCTGTCGCCGGTATCGCGAGCAGCTAGACCGCTGCACAACCTGCGGCAACCGACATCTGTGATGAGCACGACGATCTGAGATAGGCGGCGACGGCGGCCACAGGCGGTGACTCAGAACGAGCCGCCCCACGCGCACCGCTCCGCCCGGGCAACCGTCGCCCGCGCCTACTCCCCGCGCTCAGTCAATGCGCCGCGTCAGTTCTCGCCACGCCTCGCCACGCAGGCGCCAAGACTGGTTACGGTGCGAGATTTCGCTTGAAGACGGTCATCGCGTTTACACGCTTCCCTACGCCGATGTGGTGACGGCGAGCGGCCGTCGCCAGCGCGATATGAGCGGATGGTTAAGGTGCGTGAGCTGGGTGCTTGCGCTCGAGCCGTTCGATCGCTTGGCGGCGCCCTTCATGGCCCACGGCGGGTGGTCGCACAGCGGATCTTACGCAGGCGCACTACGCCCAAGCTCGCCGAAGATGGTCTCATACGAGAACCGTCGGGTCCCGTGCGACGGGACCTTGTGACGCTTGACCAGGAAGCGCCTCACACGCGTTGCGACGTGATAGTCGGGCAATTGCGCAAATGAACCGCGTCGTTCAGCAAACCACCCGCCCACCATGCGCCGTGCAGCCACCGAACGGAGTTGGGAGTAGACTGCCGTGCGAACGGCGTGCGACTAAGGCAAATACGCACGGCGTTTCTCGGTGCAATGATCGCGTCGCGATTTGTGCCGAATTTTCCGAAGGTTATGGTGCCCCTGGCCGGACTCGAACCAGCACGATGTTTCCACCACCTGATTTTGAGTCAGGCGCGTCTACCAATTCCGCCACAGGGGCCGCGGCCGGATCATAGCGGCGAAGGGCAGGGGGTCAACGCCCATACCATTGCCGTCTTTGCGCCAATATATCAGGCGCCAAGAGGCGCCAAGATAGGATGCGCCAAGGGCGCACATCAGGAGCACGGAAAGCCGCATGACCGACACCGCCGCCAGCATGATCCGTTCCCGCCCGTTCGCGGCGGCGGCGATCGCGATTGCGGTGGTCGGCGCGGCGGCCGTGCTGGGCGCGTGGTTCTTCCAATACGTGGTCGGGCTGAGACCTTGCCCGCTCTGCCTCGAGCAGCGCTACGCCTATTATTTCGCGGTGCCGCTCGCGGTGCTGGTGGTGATGGGCGATCAGTTCGGCGCCTCGCGCAAGGTGCTGATCGCCGCGCTCGTGGCGATCGCGGCCGGCATGGTCTGGAACGCCGGTCTCGGGGTCTACCATTCCGGCATTGAATGGAAATGGTGGCCGGGTCCGCAGGAATGCTCGGGCGCCGGCGACACGTTCGGTCCGCCCGGCAATCTGCTCGACCGGCTGCAGTCGTTCAACGTCGTGCGCTGCGACGAGGCGGCCTGGCGCTTTCTCGGGCTTTCGCTCGCCGGCTACAACGCGCTGATCTCACTGCTGCTGGCGGCGATCGCCGCATACGGGGTGGTGGCGGGCTGGCCCACGCGCCGCCAAGGCGCCGAATGATCCGACGCTGATGCCGCGGGCGCGCTCTTTGGGTGCAAAGGCTTACGGCTCCAGCTCGGTGTCCCAGTAGAGATAATCGAGCCAGCTATCGTGCAGATAGTTCGGCGGAAAAAGCCGGCCGTTGCGGTGCAGGTGGTGCACGCTCGGCTGGAACGGCATCTGCGACGGGAACATGTGGGCTTCGGCCATCGTCTTGTTGCCCTTGGTGAGATTGCAGGGCGAGCAGGCCGCCACGACGTTGATCCAGGTCGTGTGACCGCCGCGCGAGCGCGGCAGCAGGTGGTCGAAGGTGAGGTCGTCGCGCGCGCCGCAATACTGGCAGAAAAACCGGTCGCGCAGGAACACGTTGAAGCGGGTGAAGGCCGGCTGGGTCGCGGGCTTCACGAAGGTCTTGAGCGAGACTACGCTCGGCAGCTTCATCTCCAGGCTGGGGCTGTGCACCGCGCGGTCGTAATTGGCGACGATGTTCACCCGCTCGAGGAAGACCGCCTTGATGGCGTCCTGCCACGACCACAGCGACAGCGGGTAATAGCTGAGCGGCCGGAAGTCGGCGTTGAGCACCAGCGCAGGCCAACCGTTTGGCGATACGTGAGCGTTCACTGCAACGTGCCTCGAGCCGACTCCATGGGCTGCCCGACGGGCAGGTAGGAGCGTAGTTTATAGGCAGGCATGTCAGAAATGTGAAGCCCAAACCTGGGGTTACGGGGAGTTGGTGGAGGGCGCCGCCGCCGCCCCGAGACCGCCTGTAGCGGCCGGTGAAAATGCGCCTGGCATCCCCCGACCGCCGCGCTTCAATGCCCGCGCCGTAACGCGAATGGTAAACGGGCATGATCGGGATTCGCCGTCGTCACGGCTACGCCCCGCGCACCCGATCGATCACGGCGATCGGGTCGACGATCGCGTCGCCATGCCAGGCGATGTGATGGTCGGGGCGAACCAGAACGAGCTTGCTGCGGTAGAGGCGATCGGGCGCTTGGAGCCGCAGCGTTTTCAGCGGCACGCCGCGCGCCCGCGCCGCCGTCTCCAACGCGCCCGCCGCTTCCGGCGCGCCGAAATCGATCAGCGTGAAGCCTTTGCCGAATTCATCATAGGCGGCGCGTCCCGGCGCCAGCCAGAAATGCGGCGCCCGCGCGCCCGGACGATCTATTGGCGTGTAGGTGTCCCACGCATCCGGCGGCGCCTCGCTGCCGTCCGGCCAGATGATCGGCGAGGGTTCGTAGCGCTCGCCGAGCTGGATGCCGACCGTGAGATATTGCGGCTTGTCCTCCTCCATGATGCGGGCGCCGAAGGCGCGCCGCGCCGCCTCCGCCTCCGCGCCGGCGTGCTCGAAATTCGGCGGCAAGGTCCAGCCGTCCATCACGCGGGTGCAGCGGACGCCCAGTTGCGAGTTGCGCACGCCCATGGGGCGGCGCTCGATCTCATAGCTGTCGGTGAGCCGCGGCCCGGCCCAGCCTTGCTGCACGGCCGCGAGCTTCCAGCATAAATTCATCACGTCGCCGATGCCGGTGTTCATGCCGAGCCCGCCCAGCGGCGTGAACAGATGCGCGGCGTCGCCGGCCAGGAACACGGGCCCCGACTGGTAGTGCTCGGCGACCAGCGCCAGCCCGCCGGTCCATGGCCCGCCGGAAATGATCTCGAAATTAACGTGGGCGCCGATCATGGTGGCGATCACCGCCTTGGCGTCGACGTCGCGCCAGTCGGCACCCGGCGGCACCTGGTAATGAACGACCCAGGTCTCGCGCCCGTCCTGCGAATACATCATGCCGCGCAGCTCGGGATTGATAATCCAGGTCATGTTGGTCGGCGGCCGTCCGCTCGCCGCCATCAGGGTGGGCGAGCGGATGAAAAAGGACAGCATGGTGCCGCCCATGAAGGCGCGGTGAGTGGTGCCGTCCTCGCCGATCATCGGAAAGCCGAGCGTGCGGCGAACCAGGCTGCCGGCGCCGTCGATGCCGAGCAGGTAGCGCGCCCTGATCCGGTGGCGTTCGCCGGTGGTGGTGTCCTCGACGTCGGCGAGAACGTGATCGTCGTGCGCGGCAAAGGACGTGAGCCGCCAGCCGAACCGGATATCCGCGCCCGCTTGCCGTTCGGCGCAGCGCCGCAGCACGCGCTCGAGCACGATCTGCGACACGTTGTTGGGAGTTTCCGGCGTCGGCCAATCCGAATAGGGCCGCGGCAGCCGGCCGAACTCGTGACCGCAAAACCGCGTCACATAGGCGGAGGCGCGCGCGATGTGCGGCGGCAGCCCCTCGGAGCGCAGCTCGTCCGCGATGCCGAGCCGGCGAAAATGCTCCATCGAGCGCGCATTGGTGTTGTTGCACTTGGGATGCTGCGCGGTGTCCAGCTTTTCGGTGACCAGGATGGCGGGGACGGACCGCCAGCCGAACTCGATCGCTGCCGAGAGCCCGACCGGTCCGCCGCCGACCACCAGGGCAAACGTCTCAGCATCCATTGCCTAACTCTGCGAACGTCAACGCACCGCCGCGAACCGGCGGGCCAAAAACTCGCCGCCGTGGCGCAGCCCTTCCTGATCGATGCCGTGGCCGATGCCGTGCGACATGTGCCACTCGACCGGAACGCCGAGCGAGGCGAGCCCGCTCGAGGCGTGGAACAGCGCCTGCGGCGGAATGAGATCGTCCTGATCGCCGTGGACGAGCAGGACCGGCGGATGCGACTTGATCTCGGCGGCGAATTTTTCCGGATTGGCGTCGGGCGGAACCACCAGCAATCCGGAATAACCGACGATCGCGATCGGCGGCGTAGCGCGCCGCAGTCCCACGTGCAGCGCCATCATGGTGCCCTGGCTGAAACCGACCAGCGCCAGCGCCGAGGGCGGAAGATTGCGGCGCTTGAGCTCGGCGTCGAGAAAGCTTGCGAGCACCGGTGCCGCCTTGTTGGCGCCGACCCAACGCTCGTTGGGATCGCGGAAGGTGAGCGGAAACCATTGCCGTCCGACCGGCGCCTGGCCGCACGGCTCCGGCGCATGCGGCGAGACGAAGGCCGCCTGCGGCAGCAGCCCTTGCCAGGCGCGCCCGACGTCGATGAGGTCGTTGCCGTCGGCGCCGTAGCCGTGCAGGAACACCACCAGCTGGCGCGCCGTGCCCGCGCGCGGCTCGAGCCGCGGACCGTCGAGCTCAGCCGCCATCATGGCCTCCGCAGGGTTGCGGCCGACGCGATCGGCGCGCCCTCGCGCCGCTTGGCGGCGCGATAGTAGGTCCACAGCAGGCATGCGGCGGCGCCGCGCCATGGCCGCCACGCCTCGGCGAGCGGTCCCATGTCCTTCGTGGTCGGCCGCTTCTTCAACGCGAGCAGCAGCCGCGTGGCTTCCTGCAGTGCGAGGTCGCCAGCCGGCCAGGTGTCGGCATGGCCGAGGCAGAACAGGAGATAAATGTCGGCGGTCCACGGGCCGATGCCGTGCAGCGCGGTCAAGGCCGCGTGCGCTTCGTCGGCCGGCTTGTCGGTGAGCGCCGGCAGATCGATCTCGCCGCGGTCGATCGCCTTGGCGATCGCCTTGAGCGTGCGGATTTTGGGCGCGGAGAGCCCGGCGCGCGCAAGTCTGGCCGGCCGGGCGCGCAACACCGCCGTGTGATCGAACGGATCGAAGGCCGCGGTGAGCCGTCCCCAGATCGCCTTGGCGCTGGCGGTCGAGAGCTGCTGCGAGACCACGATCGAGGCGAGCCCGGCAAATCCATCCGGTCGCCGCCGCAGCGGGGGCCGCCCGGCGCGCGAGAGGACTTCGCCGAAGCGCGGATCGGCGGCAATGAGCCGTGCGATGGCGGTGTCGAGGTCGGCTTCGGTGTGGATGAAGAAGGACATGACGGGCGCGAAGCATCAACAAATGCGATGCCGACGCAACCATTTTCTCGCAACGCGCCGCTGGCCGCGCAGCAGGCATTCCGCGAAGCAGCAGTTGGCGATCCGTTGAATCGCCGACCGCCGTCTGGCATTTGGCGGCGATGACCGCCCCCGTCTTCCGCTTCGCGCCGAGCCCGAACGGTTCCTTGCATCTCGGGCACGCGCTGTCCGCGCTGATCAACGTCGAGATGGCGCGCGCCGCCGGCGGTCGATTGCTGTTGCGCATCGAGGACATCGACGCGGCGCGCTGCCGGCCCGAATACGAGCAGGCGATCTACCACGACTTGGCGTGGCTCGGCATCGCCTGGGAGCAGCCGGTGCGGCGTCAGAGCGAGCATTTCGACGACTATCGGGCGGCGCTCGCGAAGCTCGATGCGCTCGGCCTCGTCTATCCGAGCTTCGAGAGCCGCGGCGAGATTGCCCGCCTCGTTGTCGAGCAGGAACGCAAGGGTCCCTGGCCGCGCGATCCCGATGGCGCGCCGCTCTATCCTGGTGCGGCCCGCTCGCTGCCGCCGGCCGAGCGCCGCCGCCGCATCGCGGCCGGCGAGCCATATGCGCTGCGGCTCGACATGGCGGCGGCGCTGGCGCGCGTCGGCGCGCTCACCTGGACGGAGAGCGGATCGGGCCCGCGCGGCGAGACCGGAGCCGTTGCCGCCTCGCCCGCCGCCTGGGGCGACGTGGTGCTGGCGCGCAAGGAGACGCCGACCAGCTACCACCTAGCGGTCGTGATCGACGATGCGCGGCAGGGCGTCACCCACGTGGTGCGCGGGCAGGATCTGTTCTGGGCGACCAGCGCGCACCGGCTGCTGCAGGCGCTGCTCGGCCTGCCGGCACCGGACTACCACCATCACCGCCTGATCCTCGACGCCGACGGCCAAAAGCTCTCCAAATCGACCCGCGCGACGGCCTTGCATGCGCTGCGCGACGGGGGCGCCAGCGCGGCCGACATCCGCAGGATGGTGGGATTAGCCTGAGTCCTGCGGTGGCCGGCCGCTGATCTGCGTGGCAATCTGCCCGGGGGGGGGCCCGATGCCGAAAACGAGGACATCCGCTGGCAAGCGGTCGCGCCGCGCCAAGCGCACGGCGCGCCGGCGGCCGACTGCGTCGCTGCCGCGCGCCATCGAGGCGACGCTGGCGGATATCGCGCATGAGATTCGCACCCCGCTCACCGGCATCCTGGCGCTCGGCGAGCTGTTGGCCACCTCCGAGCTCGGCGAGCGCGAGCGCGGCTGGGCAAGCGCGATCAAGAGCACCGCCGAGCATCTCGCTTTGCTCACCTCGCTGATCGTCGATGCCGCCCGTGCCGACGCCAGGGGTCTCGTGTTGCGGCGCGAGCTGATCCGGCCAAGCCACCTCGCCGACGCGCTCGCCGCGTCGCTCGCCGCGCGCGCCGAAGCCAAAGGCTTGGAGGACGAGGCGAATATTTCCGGCGACCTGCCGGTGGCGGTGATCGGCGATCCGCTGCGGCTGCGCGCTGCGCTGGAAAATCTGATCGACAATGCGGTGAAGTTCACCGAGCGCGGCAGCGTTCGCCTCGACGTGACCAGCGAGCAGGCCGCCCGCGGCAAGGTGCGGCTGGTCTTCACCGTGACCGACAGTGGCATCGGATTGACGCCGGTCGAGATCAAGCGGCTGTTCCGGCCGTTCGCGCAGGCGAACGAGCGGATCGCGCGCCGCTATGGCGGCGCCGGGCTGGGCCTGGCCTTGGTCAAGCGCGTCGCCAAGGCGATGGGCGGCGATCTGAAGGTCGCGAGCGCGCCGGGCGGCGGCAGCCGGTTTCGGCTCACCGTCGTCGTCGACAAGCTCGCGGATGCGGCCGCGGCGCGTGGCGGCGTGGCGGCGCCGGCGGCCGCGGCGCCGGTGCGGGCGCTCAACGTGCTGTGCGTCGAGGACAATCCTTATGGCCGCGTCGTGCTCAACACCATCCTCACCGAGCTCGGCCACCGCGCCGATTTCGTCGGTACCGGAGAAGCCGCGGTCGAGACTGTCGCGCGCGCGAGCTACGACGCGGTGCTGATGGACGTGACGCTGCCGGGGATCGACGGGCTCGAAGCGACGCGGCGCATCCGCGCGTTCGGCGGCGCCGCCGGCCGCGTCCCGATCGTCGGCATTTCGGGGCGCGCCAATGCCGACAACGAGGCCGCCGGCCGCGCCGCCGGCATGGACGGCTATCTCATCAAGCCGCTCAGCCCGAGCGCGCTGACGCAGGCGCTCGGTGCGCTCGCGGCGGGGCTAGTTGGTTGACACAGAGGTTTTGACCGGTTGAGGGCGGGGTCGGACTCCAGTCGGGAATGGGCCAATGATCATTGGGCTTGCAGCCGTTGGGTTCGTTTGGCCAAAATGGTGCGAACGGCTCTGACCGCTTGCTGACCGGTTTTCATCACGACGGGCTCGATCGCAGCTTTCGCATGGATCGGGGGACTTTCACCTGTTGGGTTTGTTCCGCCAAAACGCTGGCCGGCGCATCGTTGGACGGTCAATCCCGCGCTGTTCGGGGGTGCGGAAAGGGCGGAAAGGGCGGAAAGGGCGGAAAGGCTCATTGCCGACGCGGCGTAGACAGGGCGGAGGGGCTTTCCGCCCTTTCCGCACTTTCCGCCGCATAGAGGCGGCATGTCGCAGTCACGGCAGCAATCGGATGTACTGCGGGCGAGTTATGCCCGGTGCGAGCGCTTGAGCTCATGACCCAAAGCGGAAGCCCACCGCTGCACAGTGATCATGACTCTTTGGTCCGGGACATTTTGGCGCCGACTGGATCCCGGATTCAACCTGTCAAAATCACTGTGCGGAGGTACTAGTTCATCGATTCCATGGAACCGGTCATTTGCGTTGGGATTCCTCTGGCTTGCGATGATTTGTACCCTGGCCTTTGATTCGCAAAACGAGGTCGAAGGTCATGACAGCATGGCGGCAGGCGATTGAATTGTCGA
>WNGB01000422.1_pt1 | contig 71527 bp, 74 predicted proteins | sample 5400681 | NCBI WGS metagenome assembly WNGB01 (sample SAMN13153367, study PRJNA577476) | soil metagenome | isolation source: 115 cm soil or saprolite under grassland replicate 2 | place: USA:California | collected 2016-06-15 | reverse complement strand
CCGCGCGAGCAGCAGATCATCATCCTGCGGTTCTTCGGCAACCTGACCCAGACCCAGATCGCCGCCCGGGTCGGCATCTCCCAGATGCACGTGTCCCGGCTGCTGGCCCGTTCCCTGGCCACCCTCCGCGGCCAACTCAGCGCCGGCTGAGGGTACCGATGAGTTTCGCCGGAAGTCCCGGTCTCTCCCGGTGAACCTCACGGAAAGGGTGAGCACAGATGGACGAGACACAGACCACGCGGATCACCGACGTGGGCACCGTGGGCGTGCCAGTCACCGACCAGGACCGGGCGCTGCGGTTCTACGTGGACACGGTGGGCTTCGAGAAGCGCATGGATGCCGCGTTCGGCGAGGGTGAGCGCTGGATCGAGGTGGCGCCGCCGGGGGCCACCACGACGATCGCACTGGTGCGGGCGCGCGAGGGGGTACCGGCCGGGGTGGAGACCGGCATCCGCTTCGCCACCGAGGACGCCACCGCGGACCACGCCAACCTGCAGGCCCGCGGCGTGGACGTGGACGTGGAGGTGCTGCGCTGGCCCGGGGTACCGCCGATGTTCTACTTCCGCGACCCGGACGGCAACCGACTGGTCATCGTCGAGCGGAGTTGACGATGAGCGCTCGGGTGTCCTCCGATTCGATCCGCGAGGCGACCACGCGCGGCTGGCCCGAGTGGCTGGCCGCGCTGGACGCCGCGGGCGCGGCCGGCTGGAGCCACCGCGAGATCGTCGCCTACCTGCAGACCGAGTACCCCGAGGTCAGCTCCTGGTGGCGGCAGTCCATCACGGTCGGCTACGAGCAGGCCCGGGGCCGGCGGGCGGTGGGGGAAACCGCCTCAACCGGCTTCCAGGTCGGGGTGCAGCGCAGCATCGCGGCGACCGCGACGCGGGTGTGGGAACTGATCGTCGCCCGGCCCGAGCTGTGGCTGGGCGACGGGGCCTCGGCCGTGGTGGCCAAGGGTGAGCCGTACACGGCGGCCGAGGCCAGCGGGCAGATCCGGGTGGTACGACCCGGCCACCGGCTGCGCTTCACCTGGCAACCCCGGGGCTGGCCGGCGCCGGCCACGGTCCAACTCACCCTCCTGAGATCCGGGTCCGGCAGGACCGCGCTGCACGCGCACGTGGAGAAGCTGCCGGACCAGGACAGCCGGGAGACGATGCGCGAGCACTGGCGCACGGTACTGGAGCGCATCGCGGCGACGGCCTGACCATGCGTACGGACTGGGAACCGGTGCACGCCGGCAAGTCCGGCGCCCGGGTGTAGCGGGGGGTTCTGACGCGGCGCCGGTCGGCCGCTGAGCGGTGAACCTGCAGTCGATCTCAACCCGGATCAGGATCGCGCCCGGGCCTGACGCGGCGCGGGCGCCTGGCCCGCCAGGCCCCGCCACCGGCGCTGACCGTCGGACCGCACTCTTGAGGAAGATAGTTGACTCTGACTAGTCGTTGCCGGATAGTTGGTCCCAACTAAGTTGCCGCCCGACCTCAAGAGGAAGTTGTGATGAGCGACACCAGCACCGACAGCCCGGTCCGGGTCGCCGCGAACTACGCGGTGGCCAAGCGACTGGGCAACTGGACCACCGAGCGTCATTTCCAGGTACGTGCACATCGCGGAACCGTCGTCCTAGACCTGCGTTCCCCGCACATCCCCGTGGGAGACGTGCACATCGAGATCGAGCTGGACCACGCCCTGCTCAAGGTGCTCGTCGCCGACGACGCGGTGCTCGACGACTGGGACCTGCGGCGGATCGGCCGCGGCCGGGTCAAGGACGGGCAGGCGCCGAAGGTGGCCGGCAACCGACGGGTTGTGGTCACCGGCCGACTCCGGCACAGCGAGATCCGGGTCCGCCGGGGCGGTATGGCCGTCCTGGTGGCGATGTGCTCCCGCGAGTTCCTGGCCGACCTGCGTGAGGCGCGCCGGCAGAACCGCACTCCCACCGTGGCCGACCCGGCCCACACCACCCAGCCCTGATGGCGACGCGCAAGGTCAGCAACCTGCTGGCGCTGGCCGTGCTGGCCTACCTGACCCAGCGGCCGATGCACCCGTACGAGCTGAGTCGGGCGTTACGCGACAACGGCGACGCGCGCAGCATCAAGTTCACCCACGGCTCGCTGTACATGGTGGTCGGGCAACTGGCCAAGGCCGGGTTCATCACCGAACAGGAGACCAGCCGCGAGGGCCTGCGTCCAGAGCGCACGGTGTACGCGCTGACGCGGGCCGGCCGCGACGAGCTCCATGACTGGATGCGTGAGCTGGTCGAGCAGCCGCAACACGAGTACTCGGCCTTCGTGGCCGCGCTGTCGCTGATCGCGGCGCTACCGCCCAGCGAGGTCCGCACGCTGCTGCGCCGGCGACTGGAGCGGCTCGCCGGCCAGCGCGCCGAGATCCGTGAGCTGATCGACACGACGCTCGCTGCCGACGTACACCCGCTCTTCCTGGTCGAGGAGGAGTACCGCCTGGCGCTGCTGGAGGCGGAGTCGGCGTTCGTGCAGCGGTTCATCGCACAGATCACCGACCCTGAGACCGGCTGGGGCCGGATGTGGGCGCAGTTCCACGGTGAGCCCGACCCCACCGAGGAGAGGCAGTCATGACCTACCGACGGCTGGAACCCGCCGAGACCTACGACATCGCGCGAAAGCCGCCGCCCACCGGGGAAACCGCCCGCCTGATGGCGCTCGGGGCAGTCGCCGGCCCGATCCTGTTCACCGTCGCCTGGCTGGTGCTCGGGTTCCTGAGCCCCGGCTTCACCATCTTCGGTACCCGCATCGCGCCCTATTCGCCGGTCAGCGCCGGCATCAGCGGCCTGGGCCTCGGCCCCACCGCACCGTTCATGAACGCCGCCTTCGTGCTGAGCGGAGTCCTCATGGCCGTTGGCGTGGTCGGCACCTTCCACCGCATCCCGGAACTGGGCACCGCCGCCCGGTGGTGCTGCATCATGCTGCTCGGCCTGGTACCGCTGGGCTCCGTCATGGACGGCATCTTCACGCTGGAGTCGTTCCTGCCGCACTTCGTGGGCGCCGGACTGGGGTTCGGATCGCCGGTGCTGAGCTTCCTGATCACCGGGCTGCTCCTTTACCGGATCCCGCCCTGGCGACGGTTCGCCAACTGGCTCATCGTGGGCAGTCCGCTGACCCTGGCGCTGGTGGTGCTCTACTTCGCGACCTTCTCGCCCACGGCGGAGGGGGCCAAGACCGGCGTGGCCGGGCTGACCGAACGCATCCTGATCATCGAGGTACTGGCCTGGTTCGTGGCCCTGGGCTGGCTGGCCTTCCGCGGCCACCCCCGCGCTTCTGCGGCTGGCGAGGAGTCGTAGTGCGGCGGTACCGCTACGTGGGGCCGGCCGAGGTCCGTCGAGCGGCGCTCCAGGGTGACGAGGGGTACCCGATCCGGTCGCTGGCCGAGTTCGAGCGTTGGGTGGCGACGCTCGACCGGCGGGATCTGACCGAGCCCTTCACGTACGTGGTCGATGTCCACGGCGTGCTCCGCCTTGCCGTTGCCGCGGCCATCGACAGGACCGGGCTCGCGCGTCCCGGCGGGCTCACGTCGGCGTTCGTGTTCCGTCGCTGTCCCCGGTGTCAGGAGCGCAACGTGGTCAAGGACGGCGACCTCGTCTGTGCGGCCTGCGGGAGCGAGCTGCCCGAGGAGTGGAATATGGACCCGTCTGGTCCGCCGCCGACCCGCCAGACCACGGGCACGCCAGACACAACCCGACGCCAGGCGGCAACGGCAGCGGCAGCAGCCCGGACCCCGGGCGCCACCTCACCGGCCGGTCGCCGGCGGATTTGCCGGCCACGACGGCGGCTGCGGTTCGGCGTGGCTGTCCAGCAGCACGTACTCGGCACTGCGGCACCGGTCGCTGCCGGTGATGTGGATCCACCTACCGTCAGGGTCGTGCGTCACCAGACCGGGACACCAACGGCACGGGAACGTCCGGTACTCCATCATCGAAATGTGTTCACCTCCGGGCAGGGCCTCAACCGGCCACCGCGGCCTCCAGATGGGGTACGGCGCCCTCTTCCGGCGGAGACTTGCCGCAGCGCACCGCTACAGTGCCCGCCGCCGGCCTGGCCTCCTCGATGACACCGACCGACGCTCTGTGCTACCGGTAGCCTGCCCAACAGCGCGCAGACCCGGCAGGGGTTCACCGTCGGCGGACACTCGCGCCCGTCGACAGCCCGATGTCGGCCGACAGAGGGACGCTCAGCTCTCCGTGAGCCGCCGCAGCCCGTCGCACTCCAGCCGGTAGAACACCTTCCCGGCGAAGACGGGTGCGCCCAGGGCCTCGTAGAAACGCCTGGCCCGCTCGTTGGCGTCCTCGGTCTGCCACTCCACTCGGCTGCAGCCCGCGGCCACGGCGATGGCGCACAGCTCCCGCATCAGGCGGCGGCCCACACCCCGTCGCCGCTTGTCCTGCCGCACGTACAGCTCCTTCAGGAACAGCGAGCTGGTCAACCCGGCGGCCGGCCACAGGAGGGAGTACGACGCCAGGCCGACCACGTCCCGGCGATCCTTGGCCAGCAGGGCGTACGCGACCGGACGGGTACCGAAGAGCGCCTCGCCGATCTCCTTCTCCCGCCGCGCCTGGGGCTCGACTTCAGCAGCACCGTAGAAGCGGTCCATCTCCTCCATCAGCTCGGCAAGCCGGGCGATGTCGGCCGCTGTCGCGTGTTCGATCGTGAGCACTACTCGGCCCCTTCCGACCCGGCGGTCATCATCAGCAGGTCGTGGAATTCCCGAGCCTCGGGCACCCCTCGCAGACGACGGCAGCCCGCGCAGGATCTCCCGCCCTCGGGTGGTCAGCAGCCCTTGCCGCTCCTCCTCCGACAGCTCCACGAACGCCTCGGTGGCGTACCCCATGGCGCCTGACAGATCGCCGTCCTGCGCGAGGCACGCCGCCCGATCCAACCTGACCAAGGTGCGGTCCAGGTAGTCGCTTTCCGGGTAGAGGTCCAGCGCCCGCTGCTGCGCACGCCACGCCGGCTCCATGTCATGCAGGTGGGTAAGCGCGTTGCCCTCGTGGAAACGCAGCTGGGCCTCGTTGTACCCGAACGCGGATGCGATCACCGACTCGGCGTCGAGTTGCGACAGGATCACCTCCGCGGCGCCGATGGCTTTGCACGCGTCCTCGCTCCGGTGCATCTTGCCCAGCGCCCGCGCCTCCAGCGCGGCGGCGAGCGCTCCGCCCACGCACGGTAGGAGATCGTCTCGGTGACCTCGCGGCGAAGCGTCTCAAGCTGCCGGGTAGGAACGGCTGCGGTGGCACGCGGCGCAGATGTCCCGCGAGGTGCGAGGGCCGCGAGCCGGCCGCCGGCGCCGAGTGCCTCGTCGAGCCGGGCCGCAGTCGCGGCGCCCGGTGACTTGTTACCCGCCTCCAGGTCCCAGATGAAGCCTCGGGAGAAGCTCGCCAGTTCGCCGAGTGCGCGCAGCGAGAGCCCACGCTGAGCGCGCATCTCGGCCAGGCGTTTGCCGAAAGCCGAGTCGCGGCCCATGGCGGCCACCTCCTGCACGAGGTGTTGGCTGGGAACGTCCACTTGCGACGGTAGGGCCTATCGGTGGAGGCCGCTATACCAGGCAGGGTGATCGGCGTAGGTGGGTTGCCGCTCGCCCAGCCGGGTGCCGGCTCTTCGGTGCGGTGCTCGGCCAGCTCCTGCTGCATACCGGTCACACCGCGCTGCGGCTCTCTGACGCGTGCTCAAACCGTTAGAGTGCCCGACCATGGCCGAGGCACCGTTTCTGCGCGCCACCCGTGAGTCCTATGACGCCATCGCCGTTCATCGCGGGGACAGGCTCGGCTCCGCCGACCTGAGCAGCAGGCCGCCGGCCAACACCGGGTAGCGGCGTGGCCTGTCCGTCGCGCGCACGGCCCGGTCCGTTCACCGGAGGCGTAGATCGTGCGCCTCGTCGTATCCGTAGTCACCGCCGCTGCCGCCGTTCACCTCCGGCGGGTTGACGTATCGCCGGGCAGAAACGGCACCGAGCCGGCTGCTCGGCGTGTCGTGGGCCTCGTCGTACTCCAGGTCGTCGCCCCGCGGAACGTTCGGGTTGTCGGCACCGACGTCGCGGGCGGGCTGGTCTTCTTCCATGTCCGCCTCTCTTCTTCCATGTCCGCCTCCGTCGATGGGCCTCGAAGGGGTACCGGGCGCCGCCGCCGTAATCCATTGTCTGCCCGGGCGCAGGCCGGCACCACGGTAGGACCGCGGAACGATTGAGCGAATCGCTGCTGTCCCGCCCCGTTCGAGCGATCACGGGCGGCCCGGATCATGCCGCTAACCTCGGGTTTGGAGCCGACGGGGGGACTCGAACCCCCAACCTACGCATTACAAGTGCGGTGCGCTGCCAGTTGCGCCACGTCGGCCGGGCCCGATGCGCCGAGCCGTACGAATCGTAGCCCGCAGGGGCAGAATCTCTCGCAGGCGGCCACCCATTCAGTCCGAGACGCGGACAAACCGACCAGTGGGAGGACCGACACTCTTGGCACGCAGTGCTCGGACGTCTACGTTGACAGCATTGCTCTCGGCCTCCCGGCCGCGCGCCTTTTACTCGGATCGTCCGGCACGTTCCTGCCGGTGAAAGGATGCACAGCATCATGGCAACAGTCACGTACCGCGATGCCACGCGGATCTACCCAGGGAGTACGACCCCGGCGGTCGACACCCTCAACCTGGAGATCGGCGACGGGGAGTTCCTCGTCCTGGTCGGGCCCTCCGGGTGTGGCAAGTCCACCAGCCTGCGGATGCTCGCCGGCCTGGAGGACGTCGACACCGGCGCGATCTACATCGACGACCGCGACGTCACCAACCTGCCACCCAAGTCCCGCGACATCGCGATGGTCTTCCAGAACTACGCTCTGTACCCGCATATGACGGTGTACGAGAACATGGCGTTCGCGCTCAAGCTCCGCAAGACCCCGAAGCACGAGATCGACGCGGCGGTGAAGAGCGCCGCGAAGCTGCTCCAGCTGCAGGAGTACCTCAACCGCAAGCCCAAGGCGCTGTCCGGCGGTCAGCGTCAGCGGGTGGCGATGGGCCGGGCGATCGTCCGCAAGCCCCAGGTGTTCCTCATGGACGAGCCGCTGTCCAACCTCGACGCCAAGCTGCGGGTACAGACCCGGTCGCAGATCGCCACACTGCAGGCGCAGCTCGGCACGACCACCGTCTACGTGACGCACGACCAGGTCGAGGCCATGACCATGGGGCACCGGGTGGCGGTGCTGCTCGACGGCATCCTCCAGCAGGTGGATACCCCGCGGGTGCTGTACGACAAGCCGACCAACGTGTTCGTCGCCGGGTTCATCGGCTCACCGGCCATGAACATCAAGACCGTCCAGCTGACCGACGCCGGGGCCAACTTCGCCGGCATGATCCTGCCGCTGGACCGCGACCAGATCGCCAACGCCCACAGCAACGGCGGCGACGGCCAGGTGACCGTGGGCTTCCGGCCCGAGGACACCGACCTGGTCACCGACACCGAGGAGGGCATGCCCATCATGGTCGACCTGGTCGAGGAGCTGGGCTCCGACGCGTACGTCTACGGCCACGTCAGCATGAGCGGCGCCGACGAGCGGTTCGTGGTGCGCACCGACGGGCGGCGTACCCCCCGCATGGGCGACACCGTGTTCGTCAAGCCGCGGGTCGGCCATCACCACGCGTTCCACGCGGTGACCGGAGCGCGAATCTAACGACAGTGAAAGGGGGGCCACCCAGGGTGGCCCCCCTTTCATTTGGCGAAGCGCCAGATGCCGAAGTCGTTGTCCGACGGGCATACCAGCAGCCGGGTGTTCCAGCCGCAGGAGGCGGAGCGGATCCGCTTGATGTCGCCCAGCGGCGTGGGCGCGCCCTGGCTGAGCCCGAAGCCGTACAGGCTCTGGTCGGCCGGGTAGGTCCCCGGCAAGGCGGAGAACAGCAGGACCGAGCCGGCGGTCACCCGTACCCCCGTCTTGTCCTTTCCCTGGTCGCCCAGCCGGTCCTTGCCGTCCGGCCCGAGCACGGCGGTGTACCGGTCCCCCGAGTCCGTGGTCTCGACCATGACCCCGTCGCCGACCGGGACGAGCAGGTCGGCTCGGGGGGCAGGCGCCGTCCAGGCCTCCTTCTTACCCCCGCCGGGATCGACCGCGATGACTTTAGCGGTCCGGTCGTCGGAGCTGGTGACGTCGAGCAGGCACAGCCGGGAGCCGCACGGGACCAGCGTCTTGAGCGTGTGCTTGGTGTCCCCCGGCCGGTAGACGGTGCGGGAGTCGTCGAGCCGGTCCAGATCGAACGAGACCAGGCTGTACCCGGTCTCGCCGGTCGCCACGTAGAGCCGCCCCGCGTAGCCCAGCGCGACCGACCGGTAGTCGCCGATGTTGCCGGCGGTCCTGAGCACCTTGCCGCTGCGCGCGTTGACCACCCGGGCCGTGCCGTCTCCGGTGAGCTGGACGAGCCGTTCGTCGCCGGAGCCCCCGGCGGGCGCACCGGACAGCGTGGTCGGGGCCGCCAGGTCGGCCGCCGCCAGGACCGGGAAGGTCGCGACGTCGCGCCCGGACTGGTCCTCGGGGTCGGGAAGGACCCATTTCTGATCGCCGGTGCGGGGGTCCAGCCCGAGCACGCGATGGTGCCGCCGGTCGGTGACCACGAGGGCGCCCGGCATCGGGAAGACCCGGTCGTCGCTGGCCATCGGGTGCTGCCAGGTGTGGCCGTCCGACCAGCGCACCCCGGTGACCGAGCGGGGCTGGTCGCCGCCGCCCTGGTAGGCCAGGACGAGCAGGCCGTCGGGCACGGTCATCAGGCCCTCCCACAGCACCGAGGAGTTGCCGGGCGGGTCCACCGTCGCCGTCCAGCTCGTCTTCTTGCCGGCCGCCAGGTCGTACCCGACCACCGTCAGCGGCCGGTCCTGCTGGTAGGCCAGGTAGGCGTGGTCGCCGTGGACGGCCGCGTACGCGGCCCGCAGGCTGGTCCCACCGACCGGGACGTGGGCCACCGCCGGCAGGCCGGGGGTGAAGGACACCTCACGAGAGCGGTCGCGTAACAGCAACGCCACGATGCCGGCGGCGGCGAGCAGCACGACCGCCGCGGCGGCGGCGACCCACGGCAGCGGCCGGCGGTACCAGGGCCGGCCCGGCCGCGGCGCGAGCCCGGGCGGCGGCCCGGGGACACCGCCGGGCAGCGGCGCGGCCGGCGACGTCGGCGGCGCGGAGACCGCCACCGGCGCCCCCGCGGGCGACACCACCGCGGGTACCAGCTCCGCGAGCGCTCCCTCCGCCACCGGCAGCTCCGGCTGCTCCAGCACGGTCGGCGCGACGCCGAGCTGGGCGTGCAGCTGGCGGGCCACGATCGGCAGGCGGGACGAGCCGCCGACGAGGAACAGGCCGGCGAGCTGGTCCGGGCGCAGCCCGCAGCGGTGGATGACCGCGGCGGTCTCGTACACCGCCCGGTGCATCAGCGGAGCTGCGAGCCGGTCCAGCTCCTCGCGGGTCAGGTGGACGGCCTGGTCCTGGCCGGGCACCGGTACGGGGGCCACGGGCGTGCGGGACAGCATCTCCTTGGCGCCCCGCACGTCGTCCCAGAACCGACCCCGGTCGCGCAGCAGCGCGGTGCTGTTGGGGCGGGCCAGGGCCGCCCAGGTCGCCGGGGCGGTACCGGCGAGCAGCCGGCCCAGGTGCTCGACCAGCGCCGCGTCCACGTCGAGCCCGCCGAGGTCCTCGACTCCGCCGGCGCCCAGCACGACGAACCCGGTGCCGGTGTTGCGCACGACGGCGACGTCGAGGGTACCGGCGCCGAAGTCGAAGACCGCGATCGCCGCCCCGACCGGTACCGGCCGGCGCAGTACGTCGGCGAAGTACCGCGCCGCGGCCACCGGCTCGGGTACCAACCGGGGCGGCGGCCAGCCCGCCTTCCCGGCCGCCCCGGCGAGCACCGCCCGCCGCGCCGAGCCCCACGACGCCGGATAGGTCAGCACCGCCGGCGGCAGGAACCCGGCCGCCTCGACCGCGGCGCGCGCGACCGCCGCCAGTACCGCCGCCAGTAGGTCCACAGTGGACACTTCCTGGCTGCCGAGCAGGACGGTCGCCTCGTCGATGCGCCGCTTCGGGTTGGGCTCCAGCCGTGCCGGGTCCAGCGCCGCGAGGCGCAGCGCGTCCCGCCCGACGTGCAGGCCGCCCTGCGAGTTGAGGTAGACCGCCGAGGGCAGCAGCGGCACCCCGTCGAAGAGCAGCGGCCGGGTCCGCCCGTCGGGCCAGCGCAGCACGGCCACGGTGTTGGAGGTACCGAGGTCCACCCCCAACGCGAAGCCTTCCGCCATCACGCGGTCAGGCTACCGCCCGGCGTCTAGCGATCTCGGCCAGCGCCACGGCGGCCGCGACGGAGGCGTTGAGCGACTCCACCGCGGAACTCATCGGGATGCTGACCCGCAGGTCACAGGTACTGCCGACGAGCCGGGACAGGCCCCGGCCCTCCGAACCGACGACGAGCACCAGGGGCCCGACCGCCGCCTCGAAGCCGTAGAGCGGGGTCTCCCCGTCGGCGTCCAGCCCGACCGCCAGTACCCCCTCTTCCTGGCATTTCCGTAACGCCCGGGTCAGGTTGGTCACCCGGGCGACGGGGACCCGGGCCGCGGCGCCCGCGCTGGTGCGCCAGGCGGTCGCGGTGATCCCGGCCGCGCGGCGCTCCGGCACGACCACCCCGTGCGCCCCGAAGGCGGCCGCGCTCCGCAGGACCGCGCCGAGGTTGCGGGGATCGGTCACGCCGTCCAGCGCGACCAGCAGGGGTACCGGCTGCTCCAGCGCCGCCGCGAGCACGTCCTCGAACGGTTCGTAGGCGAACGGCGGTACCTGGAGCCCGACGCCCTGGTGCAGCACGCCCCCGGTCATCCGGTCCAGCTCGGCGCGGCTGACCTCCAGCAGCGCGATGCCCCGGTCGCCGGCCACCCGCACGGCTTCCCGGATCCGCTCGTCCAGGTCGATGCCGTGGGCGAGGTAGAGCGCGGTCGCCGGGACGTGCGCCCGCAGCGCCTCCACCACCGGGTTGCGCCCGACGAGCAGCTCCGGCGCGTCCTTGGGTGGGTTGGCCTTACGCCCCGGGCTGACCTTCGGCGCCGCGGCCCGCCCGGGCTTGCCCACCTTCGGCGTGCGCCCCTGCGCCTCGGCCGCCCGGCGCTCCTTCTCCTGCTTCCAGGCGGTGCGCTTGGGCAGCGGCTCGTCCCCGGAGTACCCCTTGTGCCACGGCCGCTCCTCCGCCGGCAGGGTGCGGCCCTTGCCCTTGAGCCCGGCCCGGCGCTGCCCGCCGGAGCCGACCGTGGCGCCCTTCTTCGAGCTGGTACGCCGGCCCCGGCGCTGCGAGTTACCGGGCATCGCGCACGCTCCACCGCGGCCCGTGCGGGGTGTCCTCGACCGTGACACCGGCCTGGTTGAGCCGGTCCCGTACCGCGTCGGCGGAGGCCCAGTCCTTGCGTTTGCGGGCCAGCTCGCGCTGCTCCAGGGCCAGGGCGACCAGCGCGTCCACGGTCGCCCGCAGATCGCTGGCGGCGCCGGCCCAGTGCGGGTCGAGCGGATCCAGCCCGAGTACCCCGAGCATCGCCCGCACCTGGCCGAGCGCCGCCTTGACGTCCCCGTCGGCGTCGAGCGCGACGTTGCCCGCCCGGACCGTCTCGTGCACCACCGCGAGCGCCTTGGACGTGTTGAGGTCGTCGTCCATCGCGGCGACGAACTCCTCCGGCAGCTCACCCGGGTCCACCGCGGTGAACATGCTGGCTCCCGGAGCTTCGCCGGGCGAGCCAGCACGTTCACCGACCCGTTCGGCGGCGCGCCGGACGAAGCCCTCCAGGCGCTGGTACCCGGCGGCGGCCTCGTGCAGGGCCGCCTCCGTGTAGTCGATGGCCGACCGGTAGTGCGGCGCGGACAGGTAGTACCGCAGCTCCACGGGGCGGATCCCGAGTGCCACGATCGCGTCGACGTTGAGCACGTTGCCGACCGACTTGGCCATCTTCGCCCCGTCGAGGTTGAGCATCCCGTGGTGCAGCCAGTGCCGCGCGAACGGCAGCCCGGCCGCGTTGGACTGGGCGATCTCGTTCTCGTGGTGGGGGAACACCAGGTCCAGGCCGCCGCCGTGGATGTCGAACTCGGCGCCGAGGTAGCGCCAGCACATGGCCGAGCACTCGATGTGCCAGCCGGGCCGGCCGAGCCCCCACGGCGAGGACCAGTACGCGTCGTCGGGCTCCCCGGGCTTGGGGCCCTTCCACAGCGCGAAGTCACGCGGGTCGCGCTTGGCCCGTTCCGGTGCGTCGGCGGCCGGCTCCATCGCGTCGACCTTCTGCCCCGACAACCGCCCATAGTCGGGGAACGACCGCACGTCGAAGTACACGTCGCCGGAACCGTCGGCCGCCGGGTACGCGTGTCCGTCGGCGACCAGCCTGCCGATCAGCTCCTGCATCTCCGGGATGTGCCCGGTCGCGCGCGGCTCGTAGGTCGGCGGCAGCACCCCGAGGCTGCGGTACGCCGCGTCGAGGATCAGCTCGTTGGCGTAGGCGATCGTCCAGAACGGCCGACCCTCCTCGCACGCCTTGACCAGGATCTTGTCGTCGATGTCCGTGATGTTGCGGATCAAGGTGACCGCGTGGCCGGAGCTCATCAGCCAGCGGCGCAGCACGTCGACGTTGACCCCGCCGCGAAGGTGGCCGATGTGTGGCTCGCCCTGGACGGTGAGCCCACACAGGTAGATACCCGCGTGGCCGGGCGTCTTCGGAACGAAGTCGCGGACCGTCCGGGTCACCGTGTCATGCAGGCGCAGCGTCACCCTGAAAGGGTATCCGTCGGGCGGCCGCGATCACCGCGGGGCCGCGTACCCTCCAGGCGTGGAGGAGACCGCGCAGACGCTGGACCGGGGGCTGCGGCTGCTCCAGGACGTCGCGGACACTCCGGGTGGCCTGACCATCACGGAGGCCGCCGCGCGGCTCGGGGTGGGCCGCGCGGTGGTGTACCGCCTCGCCGCCACGCTGGCCGCGCACGGGATGATCCGCCGGGACGCCGCCGGCCGGCTGCGCCTTGGTGCCGGCGTCCTGCACCTGGCCCGCCGGGCCCAGCCCCTCGTGGCCGACGCCGCGCTGCCCGCGCTCCGGCGCCTGGCCGAGCAGGTGGGCGCGACGGCGCACCTGACGGTCACCGAGGGCGGGGAGGCGGTCGCGCTGGCCGTGGTCGAGCCGAGCTGGACCCGCTTCCATGTCGCGTACCGCACCGGCTCGCGCCATCCGATCGAGCGCGGCGCGGCCGGCCGGGCGATCCTCGCCGGCCGCGCCGGTACCGAGCGCTGGGTCAGCAGCAGCGGCGAACTGGAGGTCGGCGCGTACGGGATAGCTGCCCCGGTGCGGGGGGTCGAGGGGCTGGAGGCGAGCGTCGGCGTGGTGGCGCTGGCCCCGTTGGACGAGCGGACGGTCGGGCCCGCCGTCGAGGAGGCGGCAGCGGCCATCGCCACCGCGCTGGGCTGAGCGCGGTCACGCCCCCGCAAGCGGCGCCCCGGACGATGGCGGTCCTACACCGGCCCCTCGGCGGTCATCGTCGCTTCGTACAGCGCCGGGGTCGGCGGGGCCGGTAATTCCCGGCGCTGCCGTGGCGCCCGCCGGATCGGGACGGCCACCACGGCCGTTCCGTAGGCGCAGATCTCCACCCAGCGGTCCGAGACCACGCGGTGGTCGAAGCGCATCGCGACAACGGCGTTCGCGCCCTGGCTGCGGGCGTGGAACACCATCCGCTCCACCGCCTCCCGGCGCCCGGCGACGAGGAACTGCTCGCCGGCGTCGCTGAGGTTGCCGTCCAGGGACCGGACGCCTTCGGTGAACTTGTTCTGTGGGCGGGCCGTTACCCCCACGACCTCGCCCAGGATCGCCCGGATGTGGTACCCCGGGAGATCGTTCATGGTAACGACCAGCACGGTGTCCGGTACCCGCAAACGGCCGTTTTCAATCCGGCCGGGTCATTCTCAGCACGTCGAGCGCTTCGTCGAGCTGCGCCTCGGTGAGCTTGCCCGACGCCAGGTGACCCCGCTCGACGACCACGTCCCGGATCGTCCGCCGCTGGGCGAGCGCCTGTTTGGCTACCGCGGCCGCCTCGTCGTACCCGAGGTACCGGTTGAGCGGCGTGACGATCGAGGGCGAACCCTCGGCGTACTCCCGCATCCGCCCGGCGTCGGGCTCGATGCCGGCGACGCAGCGGTCGGCGAACAGGCGGGCGACCGCGGCCAGCAGTCGGATCGACTCCAGCAGGTTGCGGGCCATCACCGGGAGCATCACGTTGAGCTCGAAGTCGCCCTGCGACCCGGCGAACGCCACGGCCGCGTCGTTGCCGATCACCTGCGCGCCGACCTGCCGTACCGCCTCGCAGACCACCGGGTTCACCTTGCCCGGCATGATCGAGGAGCCCGGCTGGAGGTCGGGCAGGTGCAGCTCGGCCAGCCCGGCGCGGGGCCCGGAGCCCATCCAGCGGACATCGTTGGCGATCTTGTACAGGCTCACCGCCACGACCCGTAGCTGTCCGGACGTCTCGACGAGGGCGTCACGGGCGCCCTGCGCCTCGAAATGGTCGCGCGCCTCGGTCAGCGGCAGGCCGGTCACCTCGACCAGCCGGGCGATGACCGCGGCGGCGAAGCCGGGCGGGGTGTTGATGCCGGTACCCACGGCGGTGCCGCCCAGCGGCAGCTCACCCAGGCGGGGCAGGCTGTCGCGCAGCCGCTCGACGCCGTACCGCACCTGGGCGGCGTAGCCGGCGAACTCCTGCCCGAGTGTCACCGGCGTGGCGTCCATCAGGTGGGTACGCCCGGACTTGACCAGCTCCCGCCACTCCTGCGCCCGACCGTCCAATGTGGACGCGAGGTGCTCCAGCGCCGGGACCAGGTCGCCGGCCACCGCCTCGGTGGCGGCGAGATGGATCGAGGACGGGAACACGTCGTTGGAGGACTGGGACGCGTTGACGGTGTCGTTCGGGTGCACCGGGGCACCGAGCCGGGCCGCCGCCAGCGTCGCGAGCACCTCGTTGAGGTTCATGTTCGAAGAGGTACCGGAGCCGGTCTGGAACACGTCGACCGGGAACTGCCCGGCGTGCTCGCCCCGCTCGACCTCGGCGGCGGCGGCCTCGATCGCGGCGGCCACCTCGGGCGCTATCACGCCCAACTCGGCGTTGACATGCGCGGCGGCCGCCTTGATCCGGGCCAGCGCCGCGATGTGCGCCGGCTCCAGGCCCCGCCCGGAGATCGGGAAGTTCTCCACCGCCCGCTGGGTCTGGGCCCGGTACAGCGCGGCGGCCGGTACCCGGACCTCCCCCATCGTGTCGCGCTCAACCCGAAACGCTGGCTCGGTCATGCCCCCATCGTGCCAGTACCGCCCCGATAGCCGGCCAACCGCCCGGACGCGGCCCCTGAGCGGCCCCCGGGAACGGCCGGCCGGCCCGGGGGCGCGTGCTCAGAGCTTGGCGTGCTGCTGCTGCATCAGCTTGTCGGAGATGGACAGGTCGACCTTCGAGCCCTTCTCGCTGATCGACACGACGAACACCACGTCGCCCTTGAGCCCGATGCTGATGATGCTGACGTAGCCCTGCGCGTCGACCTTCGGGTCGGCGAAGGACTTGGCCTCCGGTACCCCGACCACGGTGTTCGTGTTGGCGGCCGTGTAGCCGCTGCCGGTGGCTTCGAGGTTGTCGCGGAAGAAGCTCTCCGAGTGGTCCGGGGTGTCGAACTGGTACAGCCGCACGTCGACGATGCTGGTGCTGCCCGAGGCGGCCCAGCACTGGACCGCGCCCTTGGTGAAGTTGTACGACTGCAGCATCTCCTTGCGGGCCTTCGGGTCGCTGCTCAGCTCGGACGCCTGGTCGAGGGAGAGGTTGCGATCGGTGCCCAGCGGCTTGGACCAGTTGTGCGACCCGCCCGGTGGGTCGATCAGGTAGGTCCGCAGGTCACCGCTGTGCGTGGCGGCCGCGGTGGGCGTGGGCGTCGAACCCCCGGTCGCACTCGCCGTCGGCACCGGCCCGGTGCTGCCGCCGGCCTCCGGCGTCTTGTCCTTGCCGGTCAGCCAGATGGCGACCCCGATCCCACCGCCGACCAGGATCAGCACGAGGAAGACCACGAGCACCACGACCACCGCGCGGCTACCGCCTCCGCCGGACGGCGGCGTCGGGTAACCGGGGCTGCCCGGGTAGCCGGGGCCGCCGTAGCCCGGTTGCGGCTGTGGCTGCGGCTGGTAGTACTGCTGCGGCTGGGGCTGGCCGTAGCCCTGGTCCGCGTATCCGGGCGACGAGGCCTGGTAGGACGAGCCCGGGTAGCCGGAGACCGGATCGGGGTAGCCGCCCGGGTCGCCGTAGGACGGGTAGCTCGGTGAGCCCCACGCGCCCTGGTCATATCCGCCGTGACCCGGCGGTTGCTGGTAAGGGTCTACCGGTGCCCGCAGGCCCGGGTCGGGCTGCTGGTTCGGCATCCCGTACTGAGGTCCGTATGGGGGTTGCGACACGCGCGCAATTGTCGAACCGGTACGACGTAGACGACAACCCACAAACGGTTAGATCACGCCCGACGCCCGACGGTTAGGACCGGTTTGCTGGTCTCTGCGAAGAAGTCATTGCCCTTGTCGTCGACCACAATAAATGCCGGAAAGTCGACAACGTCAATCTTCCAGACCGCCTCCATGCCCAGTTCGGGGTATTCGAGCACCTCGACCCGGCGGATGCAGTCCTGGGCCAGCCGCGCCGCCGGGCCGCCGATCGACCCGAGGTAGAACCCGCCGTGCGCCGCGCAGGCCTTGGTCACCTGGGCCGACCGGTTGCCCTTGGCCAGCATGACCAGCGAGCCGCCGGCGGCCTGGAACTTCTCCACGTAGGCGTCCATCCGCCCGGCCGTCGTCGGCCCGAACGAGCCCGACGCGTACCCCTCCGGCGTCTTCGCCGGGCCGGCGTAGTACACCGCGTGGTCACGCAGGTATGGCGGCATCGGCTCGCCCGCGTCGAGCCGCTCGGCGATCTTCGCGTGCGCGATGTCCCGGGCAACGACCAGCGGGCCGGTCAACGACAGCCGGGTCTTCACCGGGTACCGGGACAGCTCGGCCCGGATCTCGGACATCGGCCGGTGCAGATCGATCGCGACGACCTCGCCCTCCTCCAGCTCCACCTCCGGGAGGGAGTGCGCCGGGTCGGTCTCCAACCGCTCCAGGAACACCCCGTCCGCGGTGATCTTCCCGAGCGCCTGCCGGTCGGCCGAGCAGGACACCGCGATCGCCACCGGGCACGAGGCGCCGTGCCGGGGCAGCCGCACCACGCGCACGTCGTGGCAGAAGTACCGCCCGCCGAACTGCGCCCCGATCCCGAACTCCCGGGTCAGCTCCAGGACCTGCGCCTCCAACTCCAGATCGCGGAACCCGTGCGCGAAAAGGCTTCCCTCCGTCGGCAACGTGTCCAGATACTTCGCGCTGGCGTACTTCGCCGTCTTCAAGGCGAACTCCGCGCTGGTCCCGCCGACGACGATCGCCAGGTGGTACGGGGGGCACGCGGCGGTGCCGATCGCCCGCAGCTTCTCCTCCAGGAAGCGCATCATGCTCGTCGGGTTGAGCAGGGCCTTGGTCTCCTGGTACAGGTACGACTTGTTGGCCGACCCGCCGCCCTTGGCCATGAACAGCAACTCGTAGCTGTCCGGGTGCGCGTCCCCCGCGTAGATCTCGATCTGCGCCGGCAGGTTGGTACCCGTGTTGCGCTCCTCCCACATCGTGATCGGCGCGAGCTGGGAGTACCGCAGGTTGAGCGTGGTGTACGCGTCGAACACCCCCCGCGCGATCGCCGCCTCGTCCATCCCGTCGGTCAGCACGTGACCGCCCCGCTTGCCCATCACGATCGCGGTACCGGTGTCCTGGCACATCGGCAGCACCCCACCGGCCGAGATGTTCGCGTTGCGCAGCAGGTCCAGCGCCACGAACCGGTCGTTGGGCGAGGCCCCCGGATCGTCCACGATCGCCCGGAGCTGGGCCAGGTGGGCGGGCCGCAGGTAGTGCGCGATGTCGTGCATCGCCTCGGCGGTCAGCCGGGTGAGCACCTCCGTCTCCACGGTCAGGAAGCGCCGCCCCCCAGGGCCGTCCACGACGTCGATCCCGTCGGTGGTCAGCAGGCGGTACTCGGTGGGATCTGGACCTAGCGGGAGCAGCGGGGCGTACCCGAACGGCGGGGTGTCCATGAGCCGGGATGCTACCGGGGGTAGCGGATCAACCCCACCTGCCGGCCGACGTTGACGAGCAGCCCGTCGTCGGCGTACCCGAGCACCGTCGCCGCGCTGGACACGTCGAGCCGGGCCAGCCCGGCCGTGGAGAGCACGACCAACCGGTTGGCGGCCAGGTCGCTGATCACGACCACCCCGGGCCCGAGCGAGACACCGGCGTCGTGGGCGGCCGGCCGGCTCCACCGCACGGCACCGCTGTCCACGTCCACCGCGCGGAGTGCGGCCCTGTCGGCGCTGCGCACCAGGACCAGCCGGCCGTCGGTGGCGAGGACCTTCTCCCCGGCCCGGGCCCGGAAGGCCTCGTCGCCGGTGGTCGCGTCGAGGAGCACCTCGGCCCCGTCCGGGGCGCGCGCGGCGAGCAACCCGCCCCCGCCGATCGGGCCGGTGCGCTGGTCGCAGCCCTGGACGTTGGCGGTGTGCAGGTCGTACCCGTCGAGCCGCCACGCCAGCCGGTCGCCGTCGGGGTCGCGCCCCTCGGCGCTGAGGTGGCACCTGCCCCGCTTGCTGTCACCCCGGGACACCACGACGCGGGTACCGGCCACCGCCACCCACGCGGTCGGCGACGAGCGGTACACCCGGGGCCGGGCACCGGCCTGGGTGTCGACCACCTGTACCTCGTCGCCGACCGGGAACCCGAGCAGCGCCGGTGCCGGTCGCGGGGCATGGTCCGGGGTGACCAGCGGCCGGACCCCGATCAGCGGCCGGTTCGCCCCCGCCAGCGGCCGGGCGTTGCCGGTCAGGGCCAGCTCCCAGCGCACCGCCCCGTTGCCCGGCGTGCGCGCGGTGAGGACGCAGACCAGCGACTGCGGGCAGGCGACGCCGATCACCAGGTCGGTGAAGGTCCACGCCCCGATCGCGGCCGGGTCCGACCACCGGACCGCTCCGCTGGCCGGATCCAGGGCCTCGTACCCCTTGCCCTTCCTGCCCGCGACCACGACCGCGGCCGAGCTCGCGCCGGCGACGGCGCTCCACGCGACCTCGCGGGTCCACAACGCGGCACCGCCGCCCAGGGCGTACCCGCTGACGCTGGTACCGGCCGTGACCAGGACGACGTTGCCGGCGACCACGGCGCCCGAGGGCTGGTCCCCGGTGCGCACCGTCCACGCCGGTGCCGGTTCGGCCAGGGTCTGGCCGCGGTTGAGCCAGTCCTGCACGCCGGGCAGCGGGTTCCAGCCGGTGACCATGCTGTACGCGATGCCGAGCGCCGCCAGCCCGACCACGCCCAGCGCTGCCTCGAACCGGCCGATGGCGCCCACCCGATCACGGTAGCGATGCGTGGCGATCCAGGAGGGTCACCTCGATCAGCGTGTCCGGCCGGTGGCCGTCAGAAGATCGCCCGGATCAGCACCCGGACGGTCACCACGGCGATGATGACCACGGCGACCGTGAGGATCCGGATCAGCACCGTGTTGCCGGACTTGGCCGGCGGCTCCGGCGGCTGCCACTGCTGCGCCGGGTAGTTGGCCTGCTGGCCGTAGTTGGCCTGCTGCGGGTACTGCCCCGGCTGCGGGTACTGCCCCGGCTGCGGGTACTGGCCCTGGGGCGGGTACTGGCCCTGCGGCGGGTAACCGGGCGGCGGGTACTGCCCGGGCGGCGGACCGGGCTGCTGCGGCGGCGGGTACTGCCCCGGCGGGGGGTACTGCCCCGGCGGAGCATACGACGGCGGCGGCTGGTACGGCGCGGAGCTCTGCGGCGGGGCCGAGGTCGGGTCGCTCCACGGGCGACCGGGGTTGGGTTCCGGGTTCATCGTCAGTCCTGACTGCTCGGGGTTTGCCGGCGCCGATTGTGGCACGTCAGGTCCGCACCCCGGCTCCCGCGAACGTACCATCGCCCGGTGGCGCGCTATCCCGCGATCGATCCTGATGACCAGGGAATGCTCGACGTCGGGGACGGCCACCTCGTCTCCTGGGAGACCGGTGGCAACCCCGCCGGGAAGCCCGCCGTCGTCCTGCACGGCGGACCCGGCTCGGGGTGCGGCCCGAGCTGGCGGCGCTTCTTCGACCCCGCGGCCTACCGGACCGTCCTGTTCGACCAGCGCGGCTGTGGCCGCAGCATCCCGCACGCCAGCGCGCCGTCGGTGGACCTGCCGGGACATGGGCCGGATCTTCCCCGCCGCGTGGGCGCGGTTTCGGGATGGGGTGCCGCCCGGGGACCGTGACGGCAGCCTCGTCGACGCGTACAGCCGCCTGCTGCACGACCCCGACCCCGCCGTGCGGGAGAAGGCCGCGCGGGACTGGTGCGCGTGGGAGGACACGCACGTGGCCATCCACGCCGACCACCGGCCGGACCCGCGCTACGAGGATCCGGTGTTCCGGATGGCCTTCGCCCGCCTGGTCACCCATTACTGGCGGCACGCCGCCTGGCTGGAGGACGGGATCCTGCTCCGGGAGGCGGACAGGCTGTCCGGCATCCCGGGGGTACTCGTCCACGGCCGGCTCGACGTGAGCAGCCCGCCCGACATCGCGTGGCACCTGGCGCAACGGTGGTCCGACGCCGAGCTGATCCTCGTCGACGAGGCGGCGCACGGCGCCGGCTACGGGGGGATGCGGGAGGCGCTGCTCATGGCGACGGACCGCTTCGCGCAGCGCCGCTGACTCCGGCGCCGACCGCCGGCGGCGCTGCCCCGGCGGCGGCCGACCCGACCAGCGGCAGTGTGCGGTAGGGGATCTGCTCGGCCAGCGCGATGATGGTCGACGCGCGCACGATGCCGTCGTACGCCACCACCTGGTCGATGACCCGTTGGAGGTCGGCGTTGGAGCGGGCGACGATGCGGCAGAGCAGGTCGCCGGCGCCGGTGATGGTGTGCACCTCCAGCACCTCGGGAATGGTGGCGAGGTGCGCGGCGGCCGGGTCGTGCCCCCGGCTCTGCCGGATCTCCAGGGTGACGAACGCGGTCACCCCGTACCCGAGCGCGGCGGGCGAGAGGTCCGGCCCGAACCCGCGGATGATCCCGCGCTCGGTCAACCGGTCCAGCCGGGCCTGGACGGTGCCGCGCGCGACGCCCAACCGCCGGGCGCATTCGAGGACGCCGATCCGGGGGTGTGCGGTCAGCAGCGCGATGAGCCGGGCATCGAGCCCGTCGACGGGACGCACCATGGGACAGATTGTCCAGCAGATCCGGCGATCATGGGTACACGTTGTGCATCTTGACCAGAGATTCGGGCGACGGTTGCCCACCCTGGCCTGCCGCCCGATGCTCTGGAGATGACCCAGGCCGACTATGTCAACATCGATGAGCTTGTCGGCGCCGTGGCGCACGACATCGCGCGGGACCCGTTCCCGGTACGGGGCATCGACCACCTTCACTTCGTCGTGGGCAACGCGCGCCAGGCCGCGCACTACTACTCCACCGCGTTCGGCATGACCTGCGTCGCGTACCGCGGCCCCGAGCAGGGCTACCCCGACGCCGCCGAGTACCTGCTGACCGCGGGGTCGGTCCGGTTCGTGCTCGCGGGCGCCGTCCGGGCCGGGACCCCGTACGCCGTGCACCACGCCAAGCACGGCGACGGTATCTCGGACATCGCGCTGGAGGTACCGGACGTGGACGCCGGGTACGCCTACGCGATCCGGCAGGGCGCGACCGGCCTCGAACCGCCGCACGACGAGACCGACGGGTCCGGCACCGTCCGGGTCGCCAGCATCGCCACCTACGGCGACACCCGGCACACGCTCATCGACCGCTCCCGCTACACCGGCCCGTTCCGCCCCGGCTTCGTGGCCCGGGAGCCGGTCGGCCCGCGCGCACCGAAGCGGCTCTTCCAGGCGGTCGACCACGTGGTGGGCAACGTGGAACTGGGCCGGATGAACGAGTGGGTGGGCTTCTACCAGAAGGTCATGGGGTTCACGAACATGGCCGAGTTCGTCGGCGACGACATCGCCACCGACTACTCGGCGCTGATGAGCAAGGTCGTCGCGAACGGCACCCGCAAGGTGAAGTTCCCGCTCAACGAGCCGGCGGTGTCCCGGCGCAAGTCGCAGATCGACGAGTACCTGGAGTTCTACGGCGGGCCGGGCGCCCAGCACGTCGCGCTGGCCACCAACGACATCCTGAGCACGGTCGACGCCATGCGCGCCGCCGGCGTGGAGTTCCTGCAGACCCCCGACTCGTACTACGAGGACCCGGCCCTGCGGGCCCGCATCGGCACGGTGCGGGTGCCGATCAGCGAGCTGCAGAAGCGGGGCATCCTGGTCGACCGGGACGAGGACGGGTACCTGCTGCAGCTGTTCACCAAGCCGGTGCAGGACCGGCCGACGGTGTTCTTCGAGCTGATCGAGCGGCACGGCTCGCTCGGCTTCGGCAAGGGGAACTTCAAGGCGCTGTTCGAGGCGATAGAGCGGGAGCAGGAACGTCGCGGGAACCTGTAAAACTTAGTCCGTGACGCAACCACCTCCTACCTACCCGCCACCCCCCGGTTACCCGCCCATGGGCGGATACTCGGTGCCCGCCCCGCCGCCGGGGTACCGGCCGCTACCCATGGGGCCGGGCGGCGCGCCGCTGGCCGACTTCGGGCAGCGGTTCCTCGCCTACCTCCTCGACGGGCTGGTCATAGCCGCGGTCGCGCTGGTGCCGGTGCTGATCGGGTTCGCCCTGCTGATCCCGGTGTTCCTGGACACGGTCCGGTCGACACCGGCGGGCAGCGCGCCGGACCTGGGCAAGTTCTTCCTGCTCTACTTCCTCTTCTTCGCGATCATGATCCCGCTGCAGCTCGGCCTGCAGTACCTGTACCAGGTCGTCTACCAGGTCCGTAAGGGCCAGACGGTGGGCAAGCGGGTCATGAAGATCAAGGTCGTCAGCCTGGCCGACGGCAGTCCGATGGACACCCGCATGGCGCAGAAGCGCTTCCTGGTGACGGTCGGCTGTGCGTTCGCGGGGCCGCTGGCCTACCTCGACGGGCTCTGGCAGCTCTGGGACCAGCCCTACCGCCAGTGCCTGCACGACAAGTGGCCGAAGACCGTTGTGGTAAGAGTGCCGGCGTGAGCGCAGCGGGGCCGCGGCGCGGCTTGAGCCGCGCGACGCGGCGGCGGAGCCGGGGCGCGGCGGGTGGCGATGGCCGCGCCTCGAGGCGGCTCCGCGGAGCGAACGAGGAGGTGGCGTGAACCAGATCGCCCCGGGTTGGTACAAGGATCCGGTCGAGCCGACCACCCAGCGGTACTGGGACGGCGAGGGCTGGCTCGGTGACCCGCTGCCGATCGAGGCCACGCCGCCGCCGGGTCCGCCGGCGACGGCTGGCCCGGCGGCCGCCCCGGCCGCGCCGCACCGCCCGCCGGCCCGGCCGACCGCCCCTCCGGCCGGGGTGCCCTCATCGCCGGCAGCGCCCGGTACCGCACCCCCGCCCGGTACCGCACCACCACCGGGCACCGCACCGCCGCCCGGTACCGCACCGCCGCCGCACCGGCCCGCGCCGCCCGGCATGGTGTGGCCGCCCGGCACCCCAATGCCGGGCATGCCCCTCCCGCCGGGCGTGCAGTGGGTGGGCGGGATCCCCTACGTGCTCGCCCACCCCCGCCCGCACGGCCTGCCGGTCGCCCCGCTCGGGCTGCGCTTCCTGGCCCGGCTGATCGACTTCGGCGTGCTCCTCGCGCTCAACGCGCTTGCCAACGGCTGGCTGATCTACCTGTTCCTGTCCGACCTGCGGCCGTGGGCCCGGGCGGTCTGGCGCGCCGCGCGGGCCGGGGCCACCCCGGACGCGGTACCGGTGATCCCCGACCGGGCCAACCTCCTCATCGCGCTCATCCCGGTGGTGATCGTGGTGCTGTGGCTGGCGTACGAGGTACCGGCGATCGCCCAGCGCGGCCAGACCTACGGCAAGCGCGTGGTCGGCATCAAGGTGATGGCGCTGGAGAGCACCGAGCCGCTCGGCTTCTCCCGGGCGCTGCGCCGGTGGAACCCGCTGGCCCTGCCGGTGCTGTTGTGGGTCTGCGGGCTCGGCTTCCTGCTCCAGCTCGTCGATGCCATCTCCCCGTGCGTGGGCGGGCCGCTGCACCTGGCGCTGCACGACCGCAACGCCGCCACCGTGGTCGTCCACAGTGGACGGAAGGGCCACGAGATCACCCCCGTGAAGACCCCCGAACAGACCGGAGAACCGTCATGAGCCTCACCCGTCCGGACCTCGACGCGCTGCCCTCGTACGTCCCCGGCCGCACCGTTCCCGGCGCCGTCAAGCTGGCCAGCAACGAGGTGCCGTACGGGCCGCTGCCCGGGGTCGTGGAGGCCATCACCGAGGCCGCGGCGGGCTGCCACCGGTACCCGGACATGGGGGTCGTGGCGCTGCGCGAGAAGCTGGCCGCGCGGTGCGGGGTGGATCCGCAACGGGTCGCCACCGGCTGCGGGTCGGTCGCGCTGGCCGAGCACCTGGTCCGCGCGAGCACGCTCGGGCCGCAGGACGAGGTGCTGTACTCGTGGCGCTCCTTCGAGGCGTACCCCATCATCGCCGCGGCCGCCGGGGCGACCAGCGTACGCGTGCCCAACCGGCCGGACCACGGCCACGACCTCGCGGCGATGGCCGCGGCGCTGACCCCGCGCACCCGCCTGGTCTTCGTCTGCAACCCCAACAACCCCACGGGTACCGCCGCCCGCCGGGCCGAGCTCGACGCGTTTCTCGACGCGGTACCGCAGACCACGCTCGTGGTGCTCGACGAGGCCTACCGCGAGTTCATCACCGACCCCGACGTGCCCGACGGCCTTGTCACGTATGGCGACGAGCCCAACGTCGTGGTGCTGCGCACGCTGTCCAAGGCGTGGGGGCTGGCCGGGCTGCGGATCGGGTACGCGATCGCGGCGCCCGCCGTGGCCGACGCGGTGCGCAAGGTGGTGACGCCGTTCTCCGCCTCGGGCGTGGCCCAGGCCGCCGCCCTGGCCGCGCTCGACCAGGAGGTGGAGATGCGCCGCCGGGCCGAGCTGGTGGTCACCGAGCGCGAGCGGGTGCAGGCCGCGCTGCAGAAGGTGCTTCCGGAGGTACCCGACACGCAGGCCAACTTCGTCTGGCTGCCGCTGCGCGAACACTCCGTCGAGTTCGCGGCGGTCTGCGAGCGGCACGGGGTCATCGTGCGCCCGTTCCCCGAGGGGGTGCGCGTGACGATCGGTACCCCCGAGGAGAACGACCGGTTCCTCGCCGCCGCGGAGGTCGCGCTCAGCTCCCCGTGAGCAGCACCGTCGGGAACGGGTAGTAGTACTGGCTGTCCTTCTGCTCCGGCCGCCCGCCGGGCCGCAGCCGTTCGATGACCACGTAACCGTGCGACGCGTACACGTGACCCGGCGCCCAGGGCTTGTCCTCGCCCTTGACGTGCGCCGGGTACCGGCTCCGCTCCAGGCCGGTGGCGGCCGCCAGGTTGACCAGCTCGCGGTCCGGCGTGACCACGTGCACCAGGTCCGGCTCGACCGCCACGATCCGCGCGCCGGTGCCGGTCGCGTCGTCGGCCGGCCACGACCACGCCGCCGCCCCGGTCACCGCGTCGTGCGCCACGATGTGCCCGCCGGACGCGTGGACCACCAGGTGCCCGACGAGCCACGAGTCGGTACCGGTGAGGGCCGGCGCGGCGGTGAACGCGCCGTCCGGGCCGATCAGCCACCCGCCGTTCAGGCCGATCAGGCCGGTACAGCCGGAGCGGCCGACCGCGCAGCCGATCGGCCACATGTCTGCGCCGTCCGGCCCGTGCGGACGCCGGGTGGGCGGCTGCCCGGTCGTCGCGTCGTACATGTCCACAGTGGATAATGACGTACACGGGGTGAGGACGACGACCAGCGTCGGCGCGGTGAACACGCGACGGCACTTCGCGGTACCCCCGGCCTGCTGGCGCCAGAGCACCCGGCCGGTCATCCCGTCCAGCGCGGTCAGCCGCCCCTCCGCACCCACCGACACCACCACCGGACCGCCGTCCGTGCCGGAGGTCAGGTAGAAGTCGGATGGCTCGTAGAGGGTGATCGCCCCGGTCCGCCGGCCCTGGTAGGCGGTAACGGTGCCGGTGCCCACGTCGGCGCGCCAGGCGATGCGGCCGGTGTCCGGGTCGATCGCGACCACCTTGCCGTCGGACCAGCGGGACACCACGACCCGCTCATCGGCCACCACCCCGACCAGCTGCGCCGGCCAGCGCCGCAGCGCCCACAACGCCGAGGTGGGCATCTTGTCGTCGACCGGCCCGTCCGCCCAGATCCGGTTCTGCGCGCCGTAGACCCGCATCCGGGTACCGACCAGCAGTGGCGCGTGCATCAGCTCGCCGTAGACGCGGCCGTAGGCGGCGACCGGCGCGGGGTAGGGTCCGTGCGCACGGTCCAGCGTGTCCCCCGGCGCGAAGACCCGGGCCACCGCGAACGCGGTCACCGCCAGCGCCACCACGGCACCGGCGACCAACCAGGACCGGCGCATCCCTCACCCCCTACCGTGACGCCGCTCGCCCGCTGTGCTTCCGTCACGACCCGACGCCGGCTCAGCAGGCGGAAACCACCGTACCCGCCACCGCACCCAGGTCGACGACCCCTCCGTCGGCACCCCGGGCCCGGCCCCGGATCGTGACCGTGTCGCCATCGAACAGAAATGTGCGGGTACTGCCGTCGGCCAGCGTCACCGGCTCGGCGCCAGCCCGGGACAGCTCCATGAACGAGCCCACCTGGTCGCGTTCCGGCCCGGAGATGGTGCCCGAGGCGAAGAGATCCCCGGTGCGCACGCTGGCGCCGTTGGCGGTCAGGTGGGCGAGCTGCTGGGCCGGGGTCCAGTAGAGGGTACGGAACGGGGGGCGGGACACCTCGGTGCCGTTCCACTCCACGCACATCTCGACGTCGAAGGTGTACCGGCGCTCCTCTTTCAGGTACCCGGCGACCGGCGGGTCCTGGTCGGGTGCGTCGACGGGCGCCAGCTCCGTCAGCGGCACCACCCACGGCGAGATGCTCGTCGCGAACGACTTGGCCAGGAACGGCCCGAGCGGCTGGCCCTCCCACGCCTGCAGGTCCCGGGCGGACCAGTCGTTGACGAGCACCACCCCGAACACGTGGGCGGCGAAGTCGGCGGTGGGCACCGGACGGCCGAGCTGGCTCGGTACGCCCACGACGAAGCCCAGCTCCGCCTCGATGTCCAGGCGCGCCGACGGGCCCACCTCCCCCGGGCCGCGCTGCCCGCACGGCCGGGTGATCGGGGTGCCCGATACCACGACCGTGCCGGACCGGCCGTGGTAGGCCACCGGAAGGTGGCGCCAGTTCGGCAGCACCGGCGGCTGCCCGGGCCGCAGCATCCGGCCCATGTTGGCCGCGTGGTGCTCCGAGGAGTAGAAGTCGACGTAGTCGGCCACCTGGAAGGGCAGCACCGGCTCGGTCTCCTCCAGCGGCACCGACAGCCGCTCGGGAAGCTGGGTCACCTGCTGGGCCACAACCGTCCAGTGTGGCGGACCGAGGGCGAGGAAGTCGTTGAGCGCACCGGCCTGGAACGTGCCCAACCCGTCGACCCGCTCCTCACGCTCCGCCGCGGTGAGGTCGAAGACCAGCTCCCCGCGGCGGTACCCGATCCGCGTCCGTCCCTTGTGGACGAACACCCCGTACCCGGTCACTGAGCCGGGTCCGGGAGGAGGCCCAGGCGGGCGAGGTCCTCGACCGGTTCCCGGACGCTGCAGCTGCCGAACCCGATCCACAGTGGACGCTGCTCGACCAGCAACCGGCGGGTCGCCTCGATCAGCGGTACCGGGTCGGTACCGGCGAGCGTCGCGCCGACGTCGGCCACCTCCCCGCCCTGGACCGCCTGCGCGGTGGCCACCAGCACGTTGAGGAAGCCGTGGTGCACGAAGCCGGTCTCCGGGTCGGTGTGCCGGATCGCGTGGTGCAGCCCCGCGGTGAGCTTGAACGGCAGCCCGCGGTCCCGGCAGGCGCAGACCACCGCGGCCAGCTCGATCGGGGTGGGGAACAGCTCGGCGGCCAGCCCGCCGGTGCGGAACTTCGCCGAGACCGCGAGCCCGCCGGCACGCGCCTCGGCGAGCGCGTCGAGCGCGGCGAGCAGCCCGAAGGTGAGCGGTACCTCGGCGTACCCGGGCAGGCCGGGGCGCTCCCGCACCAGGGCCAGCAGGGCGGCCAGCCTGGGCAGCGGGTCCTCCCCCCGCTTGGCCACCGCGATCTCCACGTGCCGCACGGCCGGCGGCGCCTGATCGAGCGCGGCTCGCAGCCCGTCGATCCCGGTGTCCGCTACCAGCCCGACGACCAGGTCGTCGTCCCCGCGCAGCAGCTCGGTGAGGGACGCCGCGGAGGACGCCGGCACCAGCAGCGGCCCGACCAGCCGGGCGTACCAGGCGCTCCGATGGCGCCGGTGGTCCTTCACCGCCTCGTGCAGCGGCGCACTGCCGGGCGGGTACACAGCGGCGTCGTCGACGAGGCGCGCGAAGAGGTCGGGGACCGGTGTTGACACGGCTACCGAACATAACGGACGCTACGAGAAACGGACAACAGCGTCCGATTACCGGACGCGGGCGACCGAAAGGCGGCACCCCGGATGCCTTACTACCGCCGCGTCGGCGACGTACCACCGAAGCGCCACACCCAGTTCCGGCGCCCCGACGGCGGGCTCTACGCCGAGGAGCTCATGGGCCAGGAGGGGTTCTCGTCGGACTCCTCGCTGCTCTACCACCGGTACCCGCCGACCGCGATCGTCGACGCCGCGCCGTTCACCCCTCCCCAGTGGTCCCGCCTGCCCAACCACCCGCTCAAGCCGCGCCACTTCCAGACGCACAAGCTCGACACCTCCGGCGCCGACCCGGTGCTCGGCCGCCAGCACCTGCTCGCCAACGACGACGTACGACTGTCCTATGTGGTCGCCGACCGCCCCTCCCCCTTGTACCGCAACGCGATCGGCGACGAGTGCCTGTACGTCGAGGCGGGCCGGGCCCGCGTGGAGTCGGTGTTCGGCGCGCTGGACCTCGGCGAGGGCGACTACGCCCTCATCCCGACCTCGGTGATCCACCGGATCGTGCCGGACGGCCCGGTCCGCCTGCTCGCCATCGAGGCCACCGGACACATCGGCCCGCCCCAGCGGTACCTGTCGGTGCGTGGCCAGTTCCTGGAGCACTCGCCGTACTGCGAACGCGACCTGCGCGGTCCCGAGCTGTCCACCGAGGACGGCGCGGACGTCGAGGTCCTTGTGCAGCACCGGCGCGGCTGGACCCGGTACGTCTACGCCCGGCACCCGTTCGACGTGGTCGGCTGGGACGGCTGCCTGTACCCGTGGGCGTTCTCCATCCACGACTTCGAGCCGATCACCGGCCGGGTGCACCAGCCGCCGCCGGTACACCAGACGTTCCAGGGGCCCAACTTCGTGGTGTGCTCGTTCGTGCCGCGCAAGGTGGACTACCACCCGCTGGCCATCCCGGTGCCGTACCACCACCACAACACCGACTCCGACGAGATGCTGTTCTACACCGGCGGCAACTACGAGGCGCGGCGCGGCTCCGGCATCGGGCAGGGCTCGATCTCGTTGCACCCCAGCGGGTTCACCCACGGCCCCCAGCCCGGCGCGGTCGAACGCGCCATCGGGGTGGACTACTTCGACGAGCTGGCCGTCATGGTGGACACGTTCCGCCCGCTGGACCTCTGCGAGCCGGCACTGTCCATTGAGGACACCGGGTACGCGTGGACCTGGGCCGGCGGGACTACCGGTCGACCATCCGCGTCGGGGTGACCCGCACGACCACCCGCACGTTGTCCGGGCGCCCCTCCGTGAACGGCACGCCGTCGTACTTGCGGGACAGCTCCTGGATCAGCTCCGGGCCGCCCTCCTCGGTCAGCGTCACGGTGCCGCGCACCTCGACGTAGCGGTACGGGTCCGCCGGATCGTAGAGCATGATGCTCACCCGGGGATCGCGCTCCATGTTGCGCGTCTTGCGCCGGCCCCGGATCGTCGAGAAGAGCACGTCGTCGCCGTCCCGCTTGACCCACACCACGCTGGACTGCGGCGCCCCGTCCGGGTTGACCGTCGCGACCACCGCGAACGTGGTCCCGTCGAGGAGCCGCCGGGCGAGGTCGGTGAGCGCTACTGCCATGGCGGTCATCCTCGCACGGGCACGACGAGGGCAACCGCGACCGCGGCCAGTCCTTCGCCCCGGCCGGTGAGCCCGAGCCCGTCGGTCGTCGTACCCGACACGGTCACCGGTGCGCCCACCGCCGCGCTGAGCACGTCCTGCGCCTCGGCCCGGCGCGGCCCGATCTTCGGGGCCACCCCGATCACCTGGATCGAGACGTTGCCGACGGCGAACCCGGCGGCCCGGACCCGGCGCGCGGTCTCGGCGAGCATCGCCACCCCGGAGGCCCCGGCCCACTCCGGCCGGTCGGTGCCGTAGTTGGCGCCGAGGTCGCCCAGGCCGGCGGCGGACAGCAGCGCGTCACAGGCGGCGTGCGCCGCCACGTCACCGTCCGAGTGGCCCGCCAGGCCGGCCAGGCCGGGCCACGACAGGCCGGCGACCCGGCACGGGCGGTCGGAGGCGAAGGCGTGCACGTCCGTGCCGACGCCGACCCGGGGGATGATCACGACGCGAGGGTACCGCCGGCGAGCAGCGCCTCGGCGAACACCAGGTCGACCGGCCGGGTGATCTTGAACGCGGCGTCGTCGCCGGGCACCGTCCGGACCGGTACGCCGAGCTTCTCCACCAGGCCCGCGTCGTCGGTGTGCGCGTCGGCGACGACCGCGTGGGCGGCGGCCAGCACCGTCCGGCGGAAGCCTTGCGGCGTCTGCACCACCCGCAGCACCGAGCGGTCCACCGTACCCACGACGGTCCCCGACGCGGCCACCTCCTTGACGGTGTCGACCACCGGCAGTACCGGGATCACCGCGTCGGCCCCGGCGCGCACCGCCCCGGCCACCGCTTCGACGAGCGCCGTCGGGGCCAGGGCCCGGGCCGCGTCGTGCACGAGCACGATCTCGAAGCCCTCGGGTACCGCGGCGAGCGCGGCGGCGACCGACGCCTGCCGGTGCTCCCCGCCGGCGACCACATGTGCGCCGGGGCCCAGCAGCTCGGCGACGGCGCCGACCTCGTCGGGCGGCGCGGCGACGATGACCGCCCCGACCGACGGGGCGGCGCTGACCCGCCGGACGGCGTGGACCAGGAGCGGTTCCCCGCCGATCGCGCACAGCGCCTTGGGCCGCCCGGCGCCGAGCCGTACCCCCATCCCGGCCGCCACAACGAGGACCGCGACGTCACCGCGCGCATCGGGTTGCGCGGTCACGTCGCGGTCCTGTGAACGGGTGGGTGGATCGGGCCGGTCAGGCCTCGGTGAGAACCTTGTCGAGGAGCGTCTCCGCCTCGTCCTTCGTGCTCTTCTCGGCGAGCGCCACCTCGCCGACCAGGATGTCCCGGGCCTTGGCGAGCATGCGCTTCTCGCCGGCCGACAGCCCGCGCTCGCGCTCGCGGCGCCACAGGTCACGCACGACCTCAGCGACCTTGAGCGGGTTGCCGGACGCCAGCTTCTCCAGGTTTGCCTTGTAACGCCGTGACCAGTTGGTCGGTTCTTCGGTGTGGGGAGCCCGAAGAACATCGAAGACCTTCGTCAGACCTTCCTCTCCGACGACCTCGCGGACACCGACGATCTCGGCGTTTTCGGCGGGTACGCGCACGGTCAGGTCACCCTGCGCGACCCGGAGCACGAGGTAGAGCTTCTCCTCGCCTTTGATGACCCGAGTCTCGATTGCCTCGATGAGTGCGGCCCCGTGGTGGGGGTAGACAACGGTTTCGCCGACACTGAAAACCATAGGTTCGAAGCCCCTTTCGCTGTGTCCAGCGTAACACGGCGGTACCGCCACGGCCCAGTCCCGGGGAGGGCGTTCGCGCTGGTCAGCATGGGTGTGAGGACCGTTTCTCCGGCTTGACACGGAAGCTGATCCATGCTTGCTCACGACCGGTAATCACGTCATGACCAGGGCGGATGGCAATTCGGGACATGTCACCTACATGGCCAGGAGTAACGGCCGCCCAGGCGGGGTACAGCGCATCCAACTGCCACTGGCGCGTACCCCGACGGGTGCGAGAGAGTGGACGCAAGGCCGAGGAGAAACGCCATGGGCACGCTGCGGGGAGACAACGGCGGCGGACCACCGCCCAACGGCGGAGGCCTGCCCGGCCTTCCTCCCGAGTGGGGCACGATCATCATCCCCGACGACCCCGCGGAGCTCGCCCGCGACGCCAGCCGGGTCCGGCGCGAGCTGCGCCGCCAGGCCCGGGCCGACCGCTGGCGCAGGCGCCTGCACGTGCCCTCCCGCACCCGCCGGCCGATCCACGACAGCGGCTCGTCCCTCGGGCTCCCGCTGCTCATCATGGCCATCGCCATCGTCGCGACCCTCACCAGCCTCTTCGCCCTGGCCTGGCCCGGCCCCAAGGGCCACGTCTCGGCCAGCCCACCGCAACCCGCCGGCACCGGCACCGGCAGCGCCCAGCTCATCCCCGACCTCGCGCTGACCGCGTCCGACGGGAGCCAGGTGCACCTGCGCAACGTCCTGCCCGCCGTGTTCCTGCTCGCCGACGGCTGCGCCTGCGTCGAGCTGGAACTGGCCACCGCCGAGGCGTCCCCGCCGGGCGTCACCGTCCTCGCCGTCGGCCGGACCGCCCCGTCGCTGCCGAGCGCCCGGCCGATGGGCCTGCGGATCCGCTCGCTCGCCGATCCGGACTCCCGGCTACGCACCACGTACGCCGGGCCGCCGCCGGACAGCGGGGTGACCGCGATCCTGGTCAAGAACACCGGCGAGGTGATCCGGACCGCAAGGCACGTGAGCAAGGTGGAGGACTTCTCCGCCGACCTGGCCAGACTCGCCTGACCTTCCGAGGTCACGAGCGCCCGAACAGGGCGGCGTAGAGGGTCAGGCCGGGGCCGAACGCCAGCGCCACGACGTGTTCCGGATCGGCCGGGCGCAGCGCCTGCAGGATCATCAGGATGGTCGGGGACGAGCAGTTGCCGTGCTCGGCGAGCACCCCTCGGGAGGTCGCCAGGTCGCCGTCGCTCAGGCCCAGCCGGGCCTGGATCACCTGGAGGATGCGCGGGCCGCCGGGGTGCACGGCCCAGCCGTCCACCGCCGAGCGGGTCAGCCCGTGCCGGCGCAGCAGGTCGTCGACGAGCGGGCCGACGTGGGCGTCGAGCACGTCGGGTACCCGCTGGGACAGGCCGATCCGGAAGCCGAGGTCGGTGACGTCCCAGGTCATGTGGTCAGCGCTCGTCACGTCGGTCACGGAGGCCACGTCGATCAGCCGGTATCCCCGGGCACCCGGCTGGACCACGGCGGCGGCCGCGGCGTCGGAGAAGAGCGCGTGCGCGACGATCTGCCCCGCGTCGGCCGTCGGCGGCTGGACGTGCAGGCTGGTGAGTTCGAGGCAGAGCAGCACCGCCGGCCGGCCCCGCGAGCGCACGAAGTCACCGGCCACGCCGAGCCCGGGCAGCGCGGCATAGCAGCCCATGTGCCCGATGAACAGCCGCTGCGCGTCGGCCGCCATGCCGAGGTCCCGGGCGAGCAGGATGTCCAGGCCGGGCGTGACGTACCCGGTGCACGAGCACACCGCGAACAGCCCCACCTCGGCGGCGGGCAGCCCGGCGGCCGCCAGCGCGTCGCCGACTGCGGCCTTGCCGAGCGGCAGCGCCTCGGTGAGGTACCGCCGCATGCGCCGCTCGGTGGACCAGCCGGACACGTCCTCGATCAGCGGGTTGACCGCGCCGTGCCGGGTGACCACGCCCGAGTTCGAGAACAGCCGGGAGGCCAGCGCCCGCTGCACCCCGGAGTAGTGGGTGGCGAAGAAGCCACGCCACAGGTCGTCCTGGCGCTGCGCGGGGGGATGCGCGACACCGATGCCGGCGAGCGCTACCACCGGGGCGCCGATCCGTCCGCGTCCGGATCGCCGCCGAGCGCGGCGATGCCCAGCCAGTCGGCACAAACGTCGGACGTGGCCGGCTGCAGCGAGCCGCAGCGGGCGTCGCGGAACAGCCGCTCCAGCGGGTTGCCGCGCCGGGTGGCGGAGGTACCGGCGGCCTCGAGCATGCTCGCCGCGACGTCGGCGGCGGTGGTACCGGCGAGCAGCTTGGCGCGCCATACCCAGCGGTTGGTCCCGGCGTCGCCCGGCGCGGCGTCAACCCGCCGGGCCGCTTCGGCGACGGCGAGCCGGGCGGCGGCCACGGCGGCGTCGGCCCGCCCGATCCGGGCCCGCACCCACGGCAGGGCCGCCAGGCCCCGGCCGGTGAGGTGGGTGACGGCGGCGTCGACGGAGGCCTGCGCCACGCCGACATAGACCGCCGCGTAGCTGGCCACCAGCCAGTGCGGCATGAGCTGGGCGAACCACAGCGCCAGCCCTTCCACCCCGCCGAGCAGCGTGCCGACACCGACCCGCACATCGAGGTGCAGGTCGTGCGAGCAGGTGGCCCGCATGCCCAGCGAGTCCCACGTGTGCTCGACGCTGATCCCCGGCGTGCCGGCGGGTACCAGGAACTGCGAGACGGTCTGCGGGTCCGCGGCGCTGCGCGCGGCGACGAGGTAGGCGTCGGCGTGGCCCGCGCCGGAGACGAACGTCTTGGCGCCCTTGATGCGGTACCCGCCGTCCTCCGAACTGTAGACAGTGGACAGTTGGGAGAGCCGGGAACCGACGCCCCGTTCGCTCATCGCGACCGCGTAGAACCCGCCGGCGGCCGCGGCCAGCAGGAACTCGTCACGGGCGGTCCAGAACTCATCGGGTACGCCGAGCGCGGAGGCCATCGCCGGCGGGATGCCGGCGAGCGCTCCGGTGATCGAGGCGTGCATGTTGAACACCAGGGCCGTGGCGCCGTTGCCCCGGGCCAGCTCGTACGCGACGTCGGCGTAGTCGGCGAACCCGGCACCCAGCCCGCCCAGCGGCGCGGGCACCATGAGCCCGAAGAAGCCGGCCGCACGCAGGTCGGCGAAGTCGTCGACGGGGAAGGTACCGTCGCGGTCGTGCGCCGCGGCCCGCCCGGCGAAGCGCGGCGCCAACCGGCGCGCCTCGTCGACCGCGCTCACGCTTTGACTCCGCGCGCCTGGTACAGCACGGCCGTGCTCCATGTCGGTACCATCGTCACCGCTCCTCGCCGGGTCGCCAGCCACCGCGCCAACTCCACCGCCGACGGACGCAGGCCCCGCACCGCCAGCCGTACCCCGTGCCGTGCGCATTCATTCATCAATATGCGTGGAGCGACGAACAGCTCCGGATCATGGATGCCGGCGATCGTCGGGTCGACCCGCTCGGCCACGGTGACCGCGAGGAAGCGGGACAGCCCGGTCGCGTTGAGGGTGTCGGCCACGAGCAGCCCGCCCGGCCGCAGGACCCGGCACGCCTCGGCCACCGCCGCCGCCCGGTCCGGCACGTGCTCGAACAGCTCGCCAGCGCACACCACGTCGGCGCACCCGTCGGCGAGCGGGAGCCGCGTGACGTCCGCGCACAGCACCTCCACGCCGTGCGCGGCGGCCTGGTCGAGCGCGGAGGCGACCAGGTCGGCGCCCAGATGCCGGTACCCCTTGCCGGTCAGATGGGGCGCGAGCAGGCCGGCGCCGCAGCCCAGGTCGACCAGGACGGCGCCGGGGCGCTCCGCCGGGGGGATCAGCCGTGCCCGCGCCGCGGCGAGGCCGTGCAGCATGGTGAACGCCCCGCCCGGCCGCCACCACTCCCCGGCGAGCACGTCGTACTGGGCGAGATCATTACGCCGCACCGTTCGAGCTTGGCACGGATCGTGGTGACCCACCACACTTGCCGTCGTGCCCCGCATCCTCGACCTGCTGCGCTCCGCCCACCCGGAACCGGCGGCCGCCGTCACGGCGGTGGCCGCGCTGCTCGCGGTCGTGGTCGGGCGCGGACCGGGCGGGACCGCGGCGGTGGCCGCGACGCTCGGGGCCAGCCAGCTCTGCGTCGGGTGGACCAACGACTGGCTGGACGCGGAACGGGACGCGGCCGTGGGCCGGCGGGACAAGCCGGTCGCCGCCGGGCGGGTGGGCCGCCGCGCCGTCGCGCTGGCCGCGGTCGTGGCCGGGCTCGCGGTGGTGCCGCTGGCGTTGCTCTCGGGTGGGCGCGCAGCCGCGGTAGCCGCTCTCGGCCTGGTGAGCGGGCTGGCCTACAACTGGCCGCTGAAGTTCACCCCGCTGTCGCCGCTGCCGTACGCGGTCTCGTTCGCGGCGCTGCCCGCTTTCGTGGTACTGGGCAGGCCGGCCGTGCCGCCGTGGTGGATGGTGGCGGCTGGGGCGCTGCTCGGCGGCGGGGCGCACTTCGTCAACGTGCTGCCCGATCTGTCGGATGACGCGCGCACCGGCGTGCGTGGCCTGCCCCAACGGCTCGGCGCGACCGGCTCGTGGCTCGCCGGCGGGACGCTGCTGCTGGCCGCGACCACGGTGCTGGTGTTCGCGCCTGCCGGCGCGCCGTCCTGGGTGGCCGTCGCGATCCTCGCGGTCGCCGTCGTGGCGCTGCCGACCGGGTGGTACCTGTCGCGGCGGCCGGGCTCCCGCGCGGCGTTCCGGGCGGTGCTCGTCGTGGCGCTCGCGGATGTGGTACTGCTGCTGATCTCGGGTACCGGGGCCTGAGCGAGCCGCCCACCTGGCCGGCTACTACGCTGTAGCGCGGTCCGCCCTGCGCGCGTTCGGAATTTCGAGGAGGAGCGCCGTGACCCGCTCGATCCGCCGACCTCTGGTCGCCGGCGGCCTGGCCGCCAGCGCGGCGCTGGCCGCGAGCCTGCTCAGCGGGTGCGGCGCCGGTCAGATCGCCCAGACCGCGCAGATCCAGCCCGGGGTGCCCGGGGTCAACGCCCAGGCGGAGGGCCGGCTGGTGTTCGTCCGCAACGCGACCGTGGAGTACGCCGGGCCCAAGGGGTACCCCCAGGGCGGCGCCGCGCCGCTGTCCTTCTGGATCTTCAACAACACCCGCGACCCGATCACCCTCGCCGGGGTGACCGCCGCGCAGATCAAGGACGGACATTCCGCACCGGTCCAGGTCGTCCAGTCGGCGGGCAAAGCCGTCGCGGCGCCCTGTGCCGTGCCGACCTCCCCGGGCACCGGGGTGCCGCCGAGCCCCACGCTCGTGGAGGGCGGCCCGTCGTCAACGTTCGGCGGCTCGCCCAGCCCCGCGGGGTCGGGCTCGGCCCCGGCGTCCGCGCGGTCCTCGGCATCGCCGTCGGCACGGTCCCCGGCGAGCGGGTCGGCGTCCCCGTCCGCGTCGCTGTCCCCGTCGCCCTCCGCGTCGCCGAGTCCCAGCGCGGCCGGCTCCACGGTCATCAAGCAGACCGTCCCGCCCGGCGGGTGCGTCGAGCTCAGCCCGCGCGCCGCTCAGTACGTCCAGGCGGTCGACCTGCCGCAGCCGCTGGCCAACCAGGACGCGCTCATGGTCACGTTCAGCTTCACCACGGCCGACGGGCAGCGCTTCACCATCGGGAAGCAGCCGCTCAGCCTGCCGGTGTCGGTACCGTTGAGCCCGCTGCCCCGACCGGCGGTCAGCAAGGCCGAGTGAGCGCAGCGGAGCCGCGGCGCGGCGAAGCCGGCGGGGCCAGCCGTTACCGTCGTACCCGCCGGGTAGGTTCGCGCCGTGGCGACAGCGAAGGTCCGGGCCGGTTACGAGTGCGACGCCTGCGGGCACCGGCCGCCGAAGTGGGTCGGGCGTTGTCCGGAGTGCGGCGAGTGGGGCTCGGTCATCGACTCCACGGGCGGCGTGGCGCTGTCCGGCACGCTGCGCGCCGTCGCCGCCCGGGCGCCGCTGGAGCCGGCCCGCCCGATCGCCACGATCAGCGCCGAGCCCGCGCGTTACCGGCCCACCGGCGTCGGCGAGCTGGACCGCGTGCTCGGCGGCGGTCTGGTGCCCGGTGCGGTCGTGCTGCTGGCCGGCGAGCCGGGCGTGGGCAAGTCCACGCTCCTGCTCGACGTGGCCCAGCAGTGGGCGGCCGGGTCGGGCACGCCCGCGCTGGTGGTCTCGGGCGAGGAGTCGACCAGCCAGGTGCGGCTGCGGGCCGAGCGGCTCGGCGCCCTGCACGAGCGGCTCTACCTCGCCGCCGAGACCGACCTCGAGGCGCTGCTCGGGCACCTCGACGCGGTCAGGCCGGGGCTGCTCGTCGTCGACTCCGTGCAGACCATCACCGCGCCCGGGACCGAGGGGGTACCGGGCGGGGTCACCCAGGTCCGGGCGGTGACGGCGGCGCTGGTGGCGGTGGCCAAGGAGCGCAACATCGCCACCGTCCTCGTGGGCCACGTGACCAAGGACGGCCAGGTGGCCGGCCCGCGGGTGCTGGAGCACCTGGTCGACGTCGTGCTCCAGTTCGAGGGCGACCGGCACTCGGCCCTGCGACTGGTGCGGGGCCTGAAGAACCGGTTCGGCGCGGCCGACGAGGTCGGCTGCTTCGAGATGCACGAGGGCGGCATCGCCGGGCTGCCCGACCCGAGCGGACTCTTCCTCACCCGCTACGCCGAACCGACGCCGGGCACCTGCGTGACCGTCGCAATGGAGGGCCGGCGGGCCCTCGTCACCGAGGTCCAGGCGCTGATCGGGGCGCAGGTCGCCGGCTCACCCCGGCGCACGGTGTCCGGCCTGGACTCGGCGCGCCTGGCGATGGTGCTCGCCGTCCTGCAGAGCCGGGCCGGGGCCAAGCTGCACGACCGCGAGGTGTTCGCGGCGACGGTGGGCGGGATACGGGTCGTCGAGCCCGCCGCCGACCTGGGCATGGCGCTGGCCGTCGCGTCCGCCACCCATCACCTGCCGCTGGCCGCCGACCTCGTGGCGATCGGCGAGGTCGGGCTGACCGGGGAGGTGCGCCGGGTCGGTGCGGTACCACGCCGGCTCGCCGAGGCCGCCCGGCTCGGTTTCCGGTTCGCGCTCGTGCCGCCCGGCTCGGCGACGGCCGGCGCGCCCGCGGGGATGACCGTCCGGGAAGTGAGCGACGTTCGGCTGGCCGTCCAGTGGGCCGCTCGGGCATCGGCGGAGGCCCCGCAGGTGGCGCCCTCGTGACCCACCACACCGCACCGTCACGACTCCGGCGGCGATCCGTAGACTGTTCGGGTGCCGATCGACCGCGACGCCTACCGGCCGGGTAGCGCTGGGCCTCCGAAGCCCGGTCTGGCCGTGCGTGCCGGTGGCGGCGGCGGGCTGGTCACCTGGGCCAGCGGCAGTGCCGGCAGCGACCCGTTGCGCGCGACCCTGGCGCTGATGGCGCCCGGCACCGCGCTGCGCGACGGGCTGGAACGCATCCTGCGCGGCCGCACCGGCGCGCTCATCGTGCTCGGTCACGACCGCGCGGTGGAGTCGCTGTGCACCGGCGGTTTCCCGCTCGACGTGGAGTTCTCCGCCACCCGGCTGCGCGAGCTGTGCAAGATGGACGGTGCCGTGGTGCTCTCCTCCGACGGCACCCGCATCGTGCGGGCCAACGTGCATCTCATGCCCGATCCCGCGATCCAGACCGAGGAGTCCGGCACCCGGCACCGCACCGCCGAGCGGGTGGCCAAGCAGACCGGGTACCCGGTCATCTCGGTGAGCCAGTCGATGCACATCATCGGGCTCTACGTCAGCGGCCAGCGGCACGTGCTCGACGACTCCGGGGCCATCCTGTCGCGGGCCAACCAGGCGCTGGCCACGCTGGAGCGGTACAAGCTGCGGCTGGACGAGGTGTCGGGGGCGCTGTCCGCGCTGGAGATCGAGGACCTGGTCACGGTACGGGACGCGGTCGCCGTGGTGCAGCGGCTGGAGATGGTCCGCCGGATCGCCGACGAGATCGCCGGGTACGTCGTCGAGCTCGGGACCGATGGGCGGCTGCTCGCCCTGCAGCTCGAGGAGCTCATGGCCGGCGTGGACGCCGACCGTACCCTCGTCATCCGCGACTACCTGCCCGCCGGCAGCGGCCTGCGGCAGCTCGACGACGCGCTGCACGAGCTGGACGCGCTCACCGCCACCGAGCTCATCGATCTCGTTGCCGTCGGCAAGGCGCTGGGCTACCCGGGCGCCTCCGACGCGCTCGACGTCGCCGTGTCGCCGCGCGGGTTCCGGCTGCTGGCGAAGGTGCCGCGGCTGCCCACCACCGTCGTCGACCGGCTGGTCGACCACTTCGGCTCGCTGCAACGGCTGCTCGGCGCGACCGTGGAGGACCTGCAGGCGGTCGACGGCGTGGGCGACGCGCGCGCCCGCGGCGTGCGGGAAGGCCTGTCCCGGCTCGCCGAGGCGTCGATCCTGGAGCGCTACGTATGAGCGAAGCGGTGCCGCGGCGTGGCTTGAGCCGCCCGACGCGCCGGCGTAGCCGGGGCGCGGCGGGTGGCGATGGCCGCGCCTTGAGGCGGCGCCGCGGAGCGAACTAAGGGACGCCCTGACGGTCACTTCCCGGCGATGGTGAAGGTGACCGGCGCGCTCACCTTGGTGTCGAGCTTCGCGACGATCTGGTAGGTACCCGCGGGCAGCGGCCGGCCACCGGAACAGGTGGTACCGGAGGTGCCGTCCCATCCGATCTTGTAGGCGTACTCGATGCCCGCGGCGAGCACCGCCACGCTGGACTGTCCCTGCCCGGCCTGGCAGGAGTCGGAGGACCACAGGGTCTGGCCGTTCTGGGTGATGTGCAGCTCCTGCGGGTTGGAGCCGACATCACGCTTGCAGCTCCGGGCCGAGGCGTTCTTGACCTTCAGGGTGAGCTCGTAGGCGTAGGTGCCGCCGGTGATCCGCTGGACGATCGGGGTCAGCAGGATCTCCTCGTCGGTGCACGCGGTGACGCCCGGGTCGGCGCCGGATCCGGGCCCCGGAACGGCGTTGCCGGGCGCGGTCGACGCCGTGGGGTCGGGGTTGGTCGACTGCGGTGGCGCACCGGTTTGCGGCCGCAGCGGGGAGAAGGTCGGCGTCGGCGTACCGGTCGCCGACGCGCCCGCCCGCTTGTTGCCGGCGCCGGATCCGCTCGACCCGCCGCACGAGTACACGAGCAGCAGGATGACCACGAGGAGTCCGCCGGCCACCAGGGCCCGGCGCCGCCAATAGACGGCCGGGGGAAGCGGACCAACCGTCAGGTTCATGATTCCCTCACGGTAGAGGCAGAGCGGGAACGGATCACGGCGACGCGCCGCGCGTCACAGATACACCTTCCGCGCGAAGATCGCGTGCGGACCCGGTACCCGGTCGAGGAACAGCAGACCGGCGCAATGGTCGATCTCGTGCTGCAGCGCGCGGGCCTCGAACGCGTCGGTGGCCACGGTGACCGTCTCGCCGCCCCCGGGTAGCTGCCCGGTGACCACGAGCTGCCCGGCGCGTTTCACGTCACCGGTGAGGTCGGGCACCGACATGCAGCCCTCGCGCCCCTTCTGCCAGCGGCTCACCTCGACCACCTCGGCGTTGCACAGGACCATCGGGCCGTGGCAGGTACGTGTCTTCGGGTGCCCGGTGACGTCCACGACGAAGACCTGTACCCCCACCCCGATCTGCGGCGCCGCGAGCCCGACGCAGCCGGGCGACACCCGCATCGTGGCGACCAGGTCAGCGCCGAGCGCGACGGTCCCCGGGTCGGCCGGGTCGACCTTCCCGGCCGGGCGGGACAGCACCGGTTCGGGCGCGACGACGACCGGCCGGACCGTGCCCTCCGGTCCGGCCCACCTCACGGCAACTCCGGCCCGGGCGCCGCCGCGCCGCTGCGCTCGCTCACAGCACATCCGCCTCGGCGGTGCGCAGGGTGACGTCGACCCCGAGGCGCTCGGCCACCTCGTCCAGCTCCGCCATCAGCTCCTCGGTGTCCACGTTCGGCGGGAGGTCGACCTCGGCGGAGAGCAGGTACAGCGAGCCAGACAGCCGGGTGGTCAGGTCGGTGATGTTCCCGCCCCACCGGGCCAGTACCGCGGTGACCGACGCGACGATGCCGAGCCGGTCGGCGCCGTGCACGATGAGTGTGAACGGAGTACCCGGACCCGCGACGGCGATGTCCGGCGGCACCACCCGTACCGTCGCGATCAGGTTCCCGTCGGCGGTCAGCGGGGCCAGCGCCTCCTCGACCTGTTCGGTGCCGGGCTCCCCCACGCAGATCAGCGTCATCGCGAAATGGCCGCGCAGCAGGGTCATCGAGGAGTCGGTGAGGTTGAGCCCGAGGCTGGCGAGCACCCCGGAGACGTCGGCGACGATGCCCGGCCGGTCCCGGCCGACTACGGTAATCGCGAGTTCGTTCACGCAGCGCAGTGTGCCGTAGCCGGGTACGCGCCGCAATGCGGACCTGGCACGCTGGCGTCGTGACCGAGACCGCCGAGCGCCTCACCGCCTGGTTCGACGCCCATGCCAGGGACCTGCCGTGGCGGCGCCCCGAGGCAGGGCCGTGGGGGGTGCTGGTCAGCGAGGTCATGTTGCAGCAGACGCCGGTGTCCCGGGTCGAACCCATCTGGTACCGGTGGCTCGCCCGCTGGCCCCGGCCGGCGGCACTGGCCGCGGACCCGCCGGCGGAGGCGATCCGCGAGTGGGGCCGGCTCGGATACCCGCGTCGGGCGCTGCGGCTGCACGAGTGCGCGGGGGCGATCGTCACGCGCCACGCCGGCGAGGTACCCGACGACCTCGATGCGTTGTTGGCGCTGCCGGGCATCGGCGGGTACACCGCGCGGGCGGTGGCCGCGTTCGCGTTCGGGCAGCGCCAGCCGGTGGTGGACACCAACGTGCGGCGGGTGGTCGCGCGCGCGGTGGCGGGCGAGGCGGACGCCGGGCCGGCGACGACGGCCGCGGACCTCTCCGCGGTACTCGCGCTGCTGCCCGAGACCCCGGCCCGCGCGGCCCGCGCGAGCGCGGCGTTGATGGAGCTCGGCGCACTGGTGTGCACCGCCCGCACCCCCCGCTGCGTGGCCTGCCCGCTGTCCGGCACGTGCGCGTGGCGGCGGGCCGGACATCCGCCGCAGGACGGGCCGAGCCGGCGGCCGCAGCAGTACGCCGGTACCGACCGCCAGGTCCGCGGCCTGCTGCTCGCCGTGCTGCGGGACGCCACCGGCCCGGTACCGGCGGCACGGCTCGACCTGATCTGGCCGGACGCCGCGCAGCGGACCCGGGCCCTGGCGAGCCTCGTCGATGACGGACTGGTCCGGGCACTGACGGGGCACCGCTACACCCTGCCCGCTGATTGATCTTGGCCGGTGATCTCCGCTCTTCGCCGTCGGGTCGCGGCGACCGCGCTGCTCGTGCTGTTGACGGCGCTGTCCGCGTCGGTGGCACCACCACCGCGCCTGGCACATTCGCCGTCGCGGCCACCGCATCCACGCCGGTGACATCATCCTGCAGGCCGGGCTCATCCCGGCCCTGGTGGAGGACTACCTGGCCTGAGCACGCCGAAGCCCCGACCCGGCGGGTCGGGGCTTCGGTCGGTGGCGCTACTCCTCGGTCACGGTCAGGTTGGCCGGTACCGTCTCCGGTACGCTCGCCGGCTTGTCCGCGCCGCTGAACACCAGCTTCGACTGCTCGACGTTGTTGGGGTCGCCCTCGCAGTCGACGAGGATGATCTGACCCGGCTTGGCCTCGTTGAACAGGATCCGCTCGGACAGCGAGTCCTCGATCTCGCGCTGGATCGTGCGGCGCAGCGGCCGGGCGCCCATCACCGGGTCCCAACCCTTCTTCGCCAGCCACAGCTTCGCGGCGTCGGTCAGCTCCAGCGCCATGTCCTTGTTGCGCAGCTGGGTCTCGATCCGGCCGATCATGATGTCGACGATCTGCAGGATCTCGTCCTCGTTGAGCTGGTGGAAGACGATGGTGTCGTCGATCCGGTTGAGGAACTCCGGGCGGAAGTGCTGCTTGAGCTCGTCGTTGACCTTCTGCTTCATCCGCTCGTAGTTGCTCTCCTGGTCCTCCGAGGCCTGGAAGCCCAGCGACACCGCCTTGGCCACGTCACGGGTACCCAGGTTGGTGGTCAGGATGATCACCGTGTTCTTGAAGTCGACGATGCGGCCCTGCCCGTCGGTGAGCCGACCGTCCTCCAGAATCTGCAGCAGCGTGTTGAACACGTCGGGGTGGGCCTTCTCGATCTCGTCGAACAGCACCACCGAGAACGGCCGCCGCCGCACCTTCTCGGTGAGCTGCCCGCCCTCGTCGTAGCCGACGTATCCGGGCGGGGCGCCGACCAGCCGGGACACCGTGTAGCGGTCGTGGAACTCGGACATGTCCAGCTGGATCAGCGCGTCCTCGCTGCCGAACAGGAACTCGGCCAGCGCCCGGGACAGCTCGGTCTTCCCCACGCCGGACGGGCCGGCGAAGATGAACGAGCCCGACGGGCGCTTGGGGTCCTTGAGCCCCGCCCGGGTCCGGCGGATCGCCTTGGATACCGCCTTGACCGCGTCTTCCTGGCCGACGACCCGCTTGTGCAGCTCGTCCTCCATGCGCAGCAGCCGGGAGGTCTCCTCCTCGGTCAGCTTGTAGACCGGGATGCCGGTCCAGTTGGCCAGCACCTCGGCGATCTGCTCGTCGTCGACCTCGGACACCACGTCCAGGTCGCCGGCCTTCCACTCCTTCTCCCGCTGCGACTTCTGCGCCAGGAGCTGCTTCTCCCGATCGCGCAGCTGTGCGGCCCGCTCGAAGTCCTGCGCGTCGATCGCCGATTCCTTGTCGCGGCGCACCTGCGCGATGCGCTCGTCGAAGTCGCGCAGGTCCGGCGGCGCGGTCATCCGGCGGATGCGCATCCGGGCGCCCGCCTCGTCGATCAGGTCGATCGCCTTGTCGGGCAGGAACCGGTCGGAGATGTACCGGTCGGCCAGCGTGGCCGCAGCGACCAGGGCGGCGTCGGTGATCGAGACCCGGTGGTGCGCCTCGTAGCGGTCGCGCAGCCCCTTGAGGATCTCGATGGTGTGCGCGAGCGAGGGCTCACCGACCTGGATCGGCTGGAACCGCCGCTCCAGCGCCGCGTCCTTCTCCAGGTGCTTGCGGTATTCGTCGAGGGTGGTCGCGCCGATGGTCTGCAGCTCGCCACGGGCCAGCATCGGCTTGAGGATGCTCGCGGCGTCGATCGCGCCCTCGGCCGCGCCGGCGCCGACGAGGGTGTGGATCTCGTCGATGAACAGGATGATGTCGCCGCGGGTGCGGATCTCCTTGAGGACCTTCTTCAGGCGCTCCTCGAAGTCGCCCCGGTAGCGCGAGCCGGCGACCAGCGCGCCCAGGTCGAGCGTGTAGAGCTGCTTGTCCTTGAGCGTCTCGGGCACCTCGCCCTTGACGATGCACTGGGCCAGCCCCTCCACGACGGCGGTCTTGCCGACGCCGGGCTCGCCGATCAGCACGGGGTTGTTCTTGGTGCGGCGGGAGAGCACCTGCATCACCCGCTCGATCTCCTTCTCCCGCCCGATCACCGGGTCGGTCTTGCCCTCCCGGGCGAGCTGGGTCAGGTTGCGGCCGAACTGGTCGAGCACCAGGCTCGTCGACGGGGCGGCCTCGCCCTGCACGCCGGTGCCCGAGGCCGCCGGCTCCTTGCCCTGGTAGCCGGAGAGGAGCTGGATCACCTGCTGGCGGACCCGGTTGAGGTCGGCGCCGAGCTTGACCAGCACCTGGGCGGCCACGCCCTCGCCTTCCCGGATGAGCCCGAGCAGGATGTGCTCGGTGCCGATGTAGTTGTGGCCGAGCTGGAGCGCCTCCCGCAGGCTGAGCTCCAGCACCTTCTTGGCCCGGGGCGTGAAGGGGATGTGGCCGCTGGGCGCCTGCTGGCCCTGGCCGATGATCTCCTCCACCTGCTGGCGGACGCCCTCCAGGGAGATCCCCAGGCTCTCCAGAGCCTTGGCGGCCACGCCCTCACCCTCGTGAATGAGGCCGAGCAGGATGTGCTCGGTGCCGATGTAGTTGTGGTTGAGCATCCGGGCCTCCTCCTGGGCCAGGACGACAACCCGCCGTGCTCGGTCGGTGAACCGCTCGAACATCCCTGTAGCTCCTCACGTGCGCCGCGGTGTGCCGGAAGCTCCCGCGGCACCGAGTGTTTGTCCGTGCCATTACTGTATCGCCGAGCACCGACATGCCGGTCCACTCCGGCCGGCCGACCTTCGATCTGGCGCCCGCCTGGCGTGTTGGCACTCCTGGCGACACCGGGCGCTTGCTCGACTTTTGCCGCAACCTGCCGGTGCCGGCCGGTGTTCCGGCGCCACCAGGACTACGCGGAGAGCGAAATCGCGGCGGTCGGCGCGCCGCCGTGGGGGTAAACGCCGCGGAGGACGCCCCGACCGTGGTCGGGGCGTCCTCCGCGGGACACGCCCTCAGCGCCCGGCGTCGGCGTTGTACTCGTCGACGATCTCCTGCGGGATCCGGCCCCGGTCGGAGATCGGCTTGCCCTTGCGCTTCGCCCAGGCCCGGATCGCCTTGTTCTGCTCGCGGTCGGCGGCCGCGCTGCCGCGCGCCCGGGCCGCGGCCCGACCGCCGACGACCACGCCGCCCCGGCCAACCCGCCGGCTGTGCGAGATGAATTCCGCGAAAGCGTTGCGCAACCGCGTCGCGTTCTTCTCAGAGAGGTCAATCTCGTACTGGACGCCGTCGAGCGCGTACTTCACCGTCTCGTCGGCCTTGCCGCCATCAAGGTCGTCCTCCAGGACGACAATTTCCCGTCTCGCCACCTTACTGATTCCCTTCACACAATCGGCAAGATGCCGATAAGAGAGACGATAACCCCACCGACCGGCGTACCGTCAATAGATCCGGAAGTTTGGCCCGATCAGTTTTCCACGGACGGCTACTTTGGGCTACTCGGGAGGTACGACGGGAACAGGATGCGGCCTCGATACCCATGCCCGGCACCGGATGAAATCCCGTCGCCGGGCGATGTCGCGGCAGCCGGTGACGATTGCGCAACCATGCGTTCGGCCAGCATGGCCCGGCTCGACTGGGGCAGGGCGGCAAATAGTACTGCACCGGCCGGCCCGGCGCATTTCCCGGTCCGGACTTTCCGTACCCGGGCCCGCCCGGCCGACCAGGGTCGGTGCCCGGGTCACGGAGGCACCGGGCCGGGCGACCGCGGTGTGGTGACGGGGTCGAGCGAAGTACAGATGTCAGGGCCGGCAATGCGGGGAATTCTGATGATCTTGATGGCCGGTACGATTCTCCCGCGAAGCGGATAGTCCAGGACGGCAATCACGGATACGGATCCGGGTCCATAGCATTGCGGTGCGTGACGAATGACTCGCGACCCCGGACGCCCGCCGGGTGCGCGTGCCCTACCGGTGCCTCTTCGCGGTGTCCCGCCCGGGCCGAGGCGCCCGGTCCGTCGTGCCGGCCGCCGTCCGCCCGCACCGGGAATCGACGGTACCGACAATTCTCCGCCGGAAGCCGGAGGCCGCCCGCGATCCGAGGAATGCACCGGCGCCAATTCGACGCGACCAGCCCGGCCCGGCGCGCCGGCCGGCTTTTCTTTGGTGTGCAGCGATCCCGCGAATCGCCGGTCCCCGCCGAGCCTGGACGGCCGGCTAGGCTGAGGCATGTCCCAAGGCCTGTCCTTCGGCCGCGCCGCCGAGCTGTACGACCAGATCCGGCCGACATACCCGCCCGCAGCCCTGGAATGGGCGCTCGGTTCCGCACCCCTCCGGGTGATCGACCTCGGCGCGGGTACCGGCATCCTCACCCGGGTCGCGCTGAGCCTCGGCCATGACGTAGTGCCCGTCGAGCCCGACGAGGCGATGCGGCGCCGGCTGTCCCACTCCACCCCCGGAGTGACCGCGCTGGCCGGGAGCGGCGAGGCGATCCCGGTGCCCGATGCCTCGGTCGACGCGGTGGTCGCGGGGCAGTCGTACCACTGGTTCGACCCGGACCGCGCGCACCGCGAGATCGCCCGAGTGGTCAGGCCCGGTGGCGTCTTCGCGCCGATCTGGAACATCCGGGACGACTCGGAGCCCTGGGTGGCCGAGCTGTCGCGGATCGCCGAGGGCGCCGAGGCGGCCGGCAGCGGAGTGCACGAGGGATGGATCGACCATGACTTCGGGCCCGAGTTCGGTCCCGTCGAGCGGGCACTCTTCCCGCACTCCGTCGAGCTGACCGCCGACCAGCTCGTCCAGCTCATCGCGAGCCGGTCCTACTACCTCACGGCCACCCCGGAGAAGCAGGCGGAGATCGAGGCCGCGGTCCGGGACCTCGCCGCCGGCCTGCCCGAGACCTTTCCGCTGCCCTACGTGACGGTCACCTACCGGTCCACCCGGCGCTGATCTCAGGCGTTGCGTTCGAAGATCAGGCGCAGGCCGATGAGGGTGAGCATCGGTTCGTGGTGGGTCACCGTGGCGCAGTCGTCGAGGACCACCGAGGCGAGCCCGCCGGTCGCGACCACGGCGGCGACCTTGCCGCCCAGCTCGGCGGTGATCCGCCGGACGAGGCCGTCGACCTGGCCGGCGAAGCCGTAGACCACCCCGGACTGCAGGCACTCCACGGTGTTCTTGCCGATCACCCGGGCCGGCCGGACCAGCTCCACCTTGCGCAGCTGCGCGGCCCGGGCGGCCAGCGCGTCGACCGAGATCTCGATGCCCGGCGCCAGCGGGCCGCCCAGGTACTCGCCCTTGGCCGAGACCACGTCGAAGTTGGTCGAGGTGCCGAAGTCCACGACGATCGACGGCCCGCCGTACAGGGTGTACGCGGCGAGGGTGTTGGCCACCCGGTCGGAGCCGACCTCCTTGGGGTTGTCGATCGCGAGCTGGACCCCGGTGCGGATGCCCGGTTCCAGGATCACCGTCGGCAGGGCGCCGTAGTACCGGGTGAGCATGGTACGCAGGCTGCGCAGCGCCATCGGTACCGTCGAGCAGGCCGCCACCCCGGTCAGCTGCACGTTGTCGGCGGCGAGCAGTCCCCGGAACATCAGCCCGAGCTCGTCGGCGGTGGACCGGGCCTCGGTCCTCACCCGCCACGAGTGCACCAGCTTCTCGCCCTCGAACGTGGCCAGCACGGTGTTGGTGTTTCCGATGTCGATACAGAGCAGCACGGCACGAATGTAGTGCGGCGGCACGCCGCTCCTCCCGGGAGGATCGGTTTAGCGTCGGGGCCGCAGGTCGAGTGCGACGTCCAGGATCGGCGAGGAGTGGGTGAGCGCGCCCACCGAGACGTAGTCCACGCCCGTCGACCCGTACTCGCGGGCCACGTCCAGCGTGAGACCGCCGGTCGCCTCCAGCTCCGCGCGGCCGCCGACCGCGGCGACCACCTCGCGTAGCAGCGCCGGCCGCATGTTGTCGCTCAGCAGGAAGGTCGCCCCGGCCCCGACCGCCTCCACCGCCTCGGCGACCGTGGTCACCTCGACCTGGACGGGTACCTCCGGGAAGGCCGCGCGGACCCGGTCGAAGGCGGCGGTGATCGAACCGGCCGCGAGCTTGTGGTTGTCCTTGATCATCGCGACGTCGTACAGGCCCATGCGCTTGTTGGTGCCGCCGCCGGCCCGCACCGCGTACTTCTCCAGGATCCGCAGGCCAGGAGTGGTCTTGCGGGTGTCCAGGACGGTGGCGCCGGTGCCGGTGAGCGCGTCGGCCCAGGCCCGGGTGTGCGTGGCCACGCCGGACATCCGGCAGAGCAGGTTCAGGGCGGTACGTTCGGCGGTCAGCAGCGCCCGCGTCGGCCCTTCCACGGTCGCGAGGACGTCGTCCCGGCGTACCCGTTCGCCGTCGCGGACCTTCGCCGTGAACTCCACCGTCCCGCCCGACGCCAGGTCGAACACCACGGCGGCCACCGGCAGCCCGGCCACCACCCCGTCGGCGCGGGCGACGAGGTCACCGACGTCGGTCTGGTCGGCCGGAATGGTGGCCACGCTGGTCACGTCGAGCCGCTGGGGTCCGAGGTCCTCGTCGAGCGCCCGCCGGACGATCTCGGCGACCGCGACCGGATCGAGACCGGTCATGGCAACGCCTCCCAGGTCTCGGTGAGCCGGCCGGCCCCGGGGAAGCCCGTGGCGGCGGGTTCGTCGTGATACGTGTCCGTCAGCGCGGCGAGCAGGTGGCCGAGCCAGCGCGGCGAGGCTTCCGGGAAGTCCTCCCGCCAGTGGCAGCCGCGGGTCTCCTCCCGCAGGGTGGCCGCGCCGACCAGGGCGGTGGCGACGGTGAGCAGGTTGGTCGCCTCCCAGCTCGCGGTGTTGGGCCGGGCGCCGGGCACGGCCAGCTCGCCGAGGGTGGCGGCCACCCCGGCCAGCGACGCGGCGCTGCGCAGCACCCCGGCGCCGCGGGTCATCGCCTGCTGTAACACGACCCGCAGGTCGGCTCGCGCCACGCCACCCGGGGTGGCCGGCGCGACCGGGTCGCCCTGCGGCGGCAGATCGCGCAGGACGTCGGCGGCGATCCGGCGGGCGAACACGAGGCCCTCCAGCAACGAGTTGGAGGCCAGGCGGTTGGCGCCGTGGACACCGGTACAGGCGACCTCGCCGCAGGCGTAGAGGCTGGGGATGGAGGTGCGGCCGGCCAGGTCGGTACGCACGCCGCCGGAGGCGTAGTGCGCGGCGGGCGCGACCGGGATGAGGTCGGTGCGCGGGTCCACCCCGATGGCGAGGCAGGACGCGGTGATCGTCGGGAAGCGCCGCGCCAGGTCCGGGAGGTGCCGGGCGTCGAGGAAGACATGGTCGGTACCGGCGGCGCGCAGCTGCCGGAAGATGCCCTTCGCGACCACGTCGCGCGGGGCCAGCTCGGCCAGCTCGTGCTGCCCCACCATGAAGCGCTTGCCGTCGCCGTCGACCAGGTACGCACCCTCGCCGCGCAACGCCTCGGACACCAGCGGCTGCTGGTCGTCGGCGGACCCCCCGACATACAACGCGGTCGGGTGGAACTGCACGAACTCGATGTCGGTCACCTCCGCACCGGCCCGCAGGGCCAGGGCCACCCCGTCGCCGGTGGACACGACCGGGTTGGTGGTGGCCGCGAAGACCTGGCCCATCCCGCCGGTCGCCAGCACCACCGCGCGGGCCAGGACCGCGCCCACGCCGTCCTCGGTACCCTCCCCGAGCACGTGCAGCGTCACCCCGCAGGCCCGGCCGGCCCGGTCACGGAGCAGGTCGAGGACGAGCGCGTGCTCGACGAGGCGGATCCACGGGTCCCGCCGTACCGCCGCGTGCAACGCCCGTTGCACCTCCGCTCCGGTGGCGTCCCCGCCGGCGTGGACGATCCGGTTGGCGTGGTGCCCGCCCTCGCGGGTCAGCATGAGCGTGCCGTCGGGGTACCGGTCGAAGTCCGCCCCCCAGCGCATCAGCTCCCGTACCCGGGCCGGCCCCTCGGTGACCAGCACGTCGACCGCGGCCGGATCGCCCAGCCCGACCCCCGCGACCAGGGTGTCCCGCGCGTGCGCCGCCGGCGTGTCGAGCGGGTCGAGGACCGCGGCGATGCCGCCCTGGGCCCAGCGGGTCGAGCCGTCATCGATGTTGACCTTGGTGACCACGGTGACGTGCAACCCGGCCGCACGCAGGTGCAGCGCGGCGGTGAGGCCGGCAACGCCGGACCCGACGACCACGACGTCGGTCGGCTCCGCCCAGCCGGGCTCCGGGGCGCGCAGCCGGCGCGGTAACGGGGGCAGGTCCATCCGGCCAGTGTTGGACACGGCATCACCTGGGCAGCGGGCGGGTACCGAGATTGCGAATCGTGCCACGCAGCGCCGCGTCCGTCGAGGCGTAGCAGCCGAAGGTCTGGTCGCTGCCCAGCCAGGTCTCGGCGCTGGTGGGGCCGACATAGCCGACCTTGAGATCGGGGCGGGTGGCGTCGGCCGGCAGGCCGAGGTAGGTGAGCGCGACCTGGCCGCAGCCCTTGGTCACCGCCGCCTCGACCGCCTTGGCGTCGAAGGGCGCGTTGTCCGGGGTGATCCGGTATGCCCCGACGAACTCCCCGCTGTGCGGTTCGGTGCAGGAGGCGTACCGGATCGCGTCGCCGCTGCGGGCCACGCAGGAGATGGCGAGCGGCCCGGTGTCGCCGGCGCCCTTGAGGCTGCCGGTGCGCGTGACGTACCCGGCGCCGCCCGGTCCGGTGGTCTGCACCAGGGCGCAGCCGAAGAACCCGTCGCGGGCCGGCTCGATCCAGTTGGCGAGCAGGGTCACCTGGTCGTGGTGCCAGTCGCCGCCGAGGTAGACCGACGCAAAGCTGCCGCACGCCCGGCGGACCTGCGCGAACATGAGGTTGGTGGCGACCTTGGCCGCCTCGCCCTTGGCCTCACGGGCCTTGCTGATCAGGCCGTGGTCGACCTGGCCGACGTGGTAGATCTCGGCGGTGTGCGCCGACGAGCAGTCCCGGGCGGTACCGGGCCACGGCAGCGTGTGCTTGGCCGCGGCCGGCTCGACGGCCCAGCACCCGCCGACCGCCGGCGCGTTGGCCGGAGGTTTGCTCGGGATCGGCTCGCCGCGGCTGGTCCACCACACCACCGCGACGGCCAGCAGCGCGAGCACGCCGACGGCGAGGAGCCTCGTGCGCCACAGACGCGTCATGCCGACCCTTCGTCGTACCGACCGGTAAGTACAGCCCGGTCAGCTTAGCCGGTGGCTGGGCCGGTCCTCAGGGCTTCTTCGGAGCGCCGTCCTTGATGCCCTTGACGCTGCCGACGACCCGCGCGCCGTTGACCGTGTTGCCGTTGAACGCCAGGGCATAGCAGCGCTCGGTGCGGTCGCCGAGGTTCCACTGGTCCTCGTCGAACCCGAGCGCCATCCAGCCGATGTAGCGGCTGAGCGCCTGGTCCCCGGGGAAGCCCAGGAAGTGCGCCACGATCGACTCGCAGCCGGTGTTGGCGAGCTTGCGGCGGGTCTCCTGGTTGGCTTGGTACGGCCCGTCGGGCGCGGCGTAGATGCCGGCGAACTCGCCGTTGTGCGGCTGGGCGCAGTCGGCGTCCTCGGTCTTGGTCACACTGTTCTTGCCGTCGTCGGTGACGATCAGGCAGGTGAGCCCGAGGGGGCGGGAGCCGCGCAGGCCGTCCTTGACGCTGCCGGTGGTGGCCACGATGTCGAGGTTGCTGTCCTTGAAGGCGGTGACGTCGCAGCGGTACCACCGGGCGCCGCCGGCCCACGCCTTGTCGTCGGGCAGCACGAGGCCGAGGAACACCTTGCCGGACTGCCACTCGCCGCCGAGGTACTCGGTGGCCGCCTTCTGGCACTGGCTGTAGGCCGCCTTGCGGGAGCTGCTGCCGGCGAGCGGCGGGGCGCTGCGGTCGGCGTCGGCGGCGGTGAACGTGCCGACGTAGACGGTCTCGGTCTGGTGGCTCGCGACCTTGCAGTCCACCGCCGAGTCGAAGTCGCCGTGCCACGTCGAGTCGTACTCGTCGGGGTAGCACGCGCCGACGACGGGTACCGGAGTCTTGGCCTTCTCGAAGGCCGGCCATGCGTTGGTGAGGTCGCCGTCGACGCCGGCCGGCTTGCCACAGCCGCTGAGGGCCAGCGCCACCGCGCCGGCCACCCCCCATGCCCACCAGCGCCGCATGTCACTCCTCCCCGTACCTGCGTGGACCGCGGCCACCCCGTGCTCCACCGCCCAGGCGGGCAGCCTACGGAGGCCTCGCGGCCGGGCGCAACGCCCGATCAGGCGGTTATGAGACTATCGCCGCGCGGCAATCCGGGGGGCGCGGCCGCCGGGTCCGATCCCCGCTCGACGATCTTGTTGGCGGCGTCGACGTGGACCACCTTCGGCCGGTACCCGCGGGCGGTTTCGTCGTCCATCTGCCCGTACCCGATCAGGATCACCAGATCGCCGGTGTGGACCAGGCGGGCGGCCGCCCCGTTGATCCCGATCACGCCGGACCCGCGCGGCCCGGGGATCACGTACGTCTCCAGCCGGGCGCCGTTGGTGATGTCCACGATCGCCACCTGCTCGCCGGGCAGCAGGTCGGCCGCGTCGAGCAGGTCCTCGTCGACAGTGACCGAACCGACGTAGTGCAGGTCGGCCTGGGTCACCGTGGCCCGGTGAATCTTCGACTTGAGCATCGTGCGCAGCATCATCGCCTCACACCTCCACGGCCACGTTGTCGATCAACCGGGTGGCAATGGACATTCCGGCTCCCGGAGCTTCACCGGGCGAGCCGGAACGTCCACCGACTCTCGCGGCGACGAGCAGGCGGGCCGGGCCGTGGGTCGGCGGTGGGCCGAGGTCGGGGTCGGTGAGCGCGAGGTAGTCCAGGTCGACGCCGGTCAGCTCGGCGCGGGCCGCCGCGAGGACGGCTTCGGCGCCGGTGCCGGCTGCCGCGGCACCCGCGCGCAGCGCCCGGGACAGCGCGAGCGCGGCCCGGCGGTCCGGCGGCGACAGGTACCGGTTGCGGCTGGACAGCGCCAGGCCGTCCGGCTCCCGTACCGTCGGCACGCCGACGATCTCCACCGGCAGGTCGGTGTCGCGCACCATCCGGCGGATCAGGGTGAGCTGCTGGTAGTCCTTCTCCCCGAAGAACGACAGGTGCGGCCGGGTCAGGTGGAAGAGCTTGAGCACCACGGTCAGCACGCCGTGGAAGAAGCCCGGCCGGCTCGCGCCTTCCAGGATCTCGCCCTGCGGGCCGGGGTTGACCCGGACCATCGGCTCGCCGTCGGGGTACATCTGCGCCCGGTCGGGGGCGAAGACCAGCTCCACTCCGTTGCGGGCGCAGACCGCCAGGTCGCGGTCGACCGTCCGGGGGTACCGGTCGAAGTCCTCGTTCGGGCCGAACTGCAACGGGTTCACGAAGATCGTCACGAGCACGTGGTCGGCGCGCTGGCGGGCCGCCCGGATCAGCGCCTCGTGCCCGTCGTGCAGCGCGCCCATGGTGAGGACCACGCCGACGGTACCGTCCATCTTGTCCCGGCCGGCGGCCAGCTCGGTCCGCGTGGTGGCGACGATCATAGAAGCTCCCGGATCGGTGCGGCCGCGGCCGCGGTGAGCCGGCCGGCCGCGACGGCCCGGTCGGCGGTCCGGCGGGCGAGGGCGCGGTAGGCGGGTACGGAATCGGGCGCCGCACCGGCCAGCGCGGCCAGGTGCGCGGCCACGGTGTCGGCGTCCCCTCGCGACACCGGCCCGGTCAGGGCGGCGTCGCCGAGGCGCAGGGCGTTGTCGAGCGCGGCGTGCAGCAGCGGGTCGAGGACGCGCTCCGGCTGGGCCACCCCGGCGTCGCGCAACCGGTCCACCGCCTCATTGACGAGGGTGACCAGGTGGTTGGCGCCGTGGGCCAGGGCGGCGTGGTAGAGCGTGCGATGCTCGTCGGCGATCCACTCGGGGGTACCGCCGAGCAGGTGCACCAGGTCCTCCGCCAGCGGCCGCACGTCGGGCGGGGCGGTGACGCCGAACGGGATGCCCTTGCGCAGCCGGGCCAGGTCCTCGGGACCGCCGGTGAACGTCATCGCCGGGTGCAGCGCGAGCGGCCGGGCGCCGCGCGCGACGGCGGGCGCGAGGATGCCGACCCCGTGCGCGCCCGAGGTGTGCGCGACGACCTGCCCGGGGTGCACGTCCAGCCGGGTCGCGACGGACGCGAGCGCGTCGTCGGGGACGGCGAGGATGACGAGATCGGCGGATCGGTCCGGGACGACCGGCACGCCCGCGTCGGTCAGGGCGGCGGCGAGGGTCGACCCGACGCGGCCCCGTCCGACCACGCAGACGGTATAGCCGCGCAACGGTGCGCTCATCAGGGTGATCCAGTCCTCGATAGGGGGTACCGGTCGGGTCCAAGTATGGATCGAGCGCCCGGCGGCCGGACAGCACCTGTGGCAACCTTCACTGGTGGACGCGGAGCGCTGGCGGGAGGCGATGCAGCGGGCGCTGTACGCCCCCGGTACCGGCTTCTTCGTCGGCCCCGGCCGGCCCGCCGAGCACTTCCGTACCAGCGTGCACGCCTCCCCGCTCTTCGCCGCCGCGCTCGCCCGGCTGGTGGAGCGGCTCGACGAGGAACTGGGCCGGCCGGCCACCCTCGACGTGGTGGACGTCGGGGCGGGGCGGGGGGAGCTGCTCGTCGGGCTGGCCTACGCGGTCCCCGCCGAGGTGCGCGAACGGGTCCGGCTCACCGCCGTCGAGCTGGCCGACCGGCCCGCGCCGCTGCCCCCGGACATCGGCTGGGTCGCCTCCGTACCGGACCGGGTCACCGGGCTGCTGCTCGCGACCGAATGGCTGGACAACGTCCCGCTGGACCTGGTCACGCTCGACGACGCCGGGGTGGCGCGGTACGTGCTGACCGACTGGTCGCTCGGCGAGCCGGTGTCGGATGAGGACGCGGCCTGGCTGGCGACGTGGTGGCCGTCGAAGCCCGGGCACATCGCGGAGGTCGGCGTCCCCCGGGACGAAGCCTGGCGGGCGGCGGTGTCCACCGTGGAGCGTGGGCTGGCGCTGTGCGTCGACTACGGGCACGTGGCCGCTGAACGACCGGCGCTCGGGACGCTGAGCGGGTACCGCGCGGGGCGCCAGTTGCCGCCGGTACCGGATGGGGATTCGGACCTGACCGCCCACGTGGCGGTGGACGCGCTGACCGGCCCGCGCACGACGGTGCTGCGCCAGCGCGACGCGCTGCGCAAGCTCGGCGTGTCCGGCGCACGGCCGCCGCTGTCGTTGGCCTCGGAGGATCCGGCGGCCTACGTCCGGGCGCTCGCCGCCGCCAGCGACGCGACCGAGCTGACCGACCCGGCCGGGCTCGGCGGCCACTACTGGATCGTCGAGCCGATCGGCATACCATCCCTGCTATGACGCGCGAGCGAGCGAAGCGGGCGAGCCACCCGGCTCAGTGCGGTGGTGCCTCATGACGGCGGCGAGCGGACGTTCCGGCTCGCCTGGCGTAGCTCCGGGAGCCGGAACGTCCGCAGCAGCGAGCCGGCGGCATGAGCTTGTGGTCGGTACCGGCGCGGGCCTGGCCACCTCCGACATGGTGCTCAACATCGGGCCGCAGCACCCGTCCACGCACGGGGTCCTGCGGCTCAAGCTGGTGCTCGACGGCGAGTTGGTGATCTCCGCCGAACCGATCATCGGATACATGCACCGGGGCGCCGAGAAGCTGTTCGAGGTGCGCGACTACCGGCAGATCATCGTGCTGGCCAACCGGCACGACTGGCTGTCCTCGTTCGCCAACGAGCTGGGCGTGGTGCTGGCCGTCGAGCGGCTGATGGGGATGGAGGTACCCGAGCGGGCGGTGTGGCTGCGCACGGCGCTGGCCGAGATGAACCGGGTGTTGAGCCACCTGGTTTTCCTCGGCTCGTACCCGCTGGAGATCGGGGCGATCACGCCGGTCTTCTACGCATTCCGGGAGCGCGAGACGCTCCAGGCGGTGATGGAGGAGGCGTCCGGCGGGCGGATGCACTACATGTTCAACCGGGTCGGCGGGTTGAAGGAGGAGGTACCGGCCGGGTGGACGCGCCGGGCCCGGGAGGCGATCGGCCTGGTCCGCCGGCGCATGCCCGACCTGGACAACCTGATCCGCAACAACGACATCTTCCTCGCCCGGACCAAGGGGATCGGGGTGCTGTCCGCGGACTCGGCCGCCGCGTTCGGCGCGTCCGGTCCGGTCGGCCGGGCCAGCGGACTGGACTTCGACGTGCGCCGCGACGACCCCTACCTGGCCTACGGCGAACTGTCGTTCCCGGTGATCACGCGGACCACGGGGGACTGCCACGCGCGGTTCGCCTGCATGCTCGATCAGGTGTACGTGTCGCTGGACCTCGCCGAGCAGTGCCTCAACCGGGTGGACCAGATCCGGGGGCCGGTCAACGTGCGGCTGCCCAAGGTGGTGAAGGCACCGGAGGGGCACACGTACGCGTGGACCGAGAACCCGCTCGGCGTCAACGGGTACTACCTCGTGTCGCGGGGCGAGAAGACGCCGTGGCGGCTCAAGCTGCGCACCGCGTCGTACGCCAACGTGCAGGCGCTGTCCACGCTGCTGCCGGGCTGCCTGGTACCGGACCTGATCGCGATCCTCGGCTCGATGCTCTTCGTGGTGGGGGACGTCGACAAGTAGGGCTCCGCCGCCACCTTCGCACCCGGGTCAGCGCCAGCGGTCTTCGGACATTTCGTACGTGCGGCGCGGGCGCGGGTTGACCGGGCCCGGCTCACCCCACCGGTCGTCGCGCTCCTCCGCACGGCGCCGGCGCGGCTCGCGCTGCCGCTCGGGCTCCTCGCGCCAGCTCTCGGTCCAGGTGGCGGCCGGTTCCGGGCCGGTCGCAGGCAGCGCCGGCAAAGCGCCGGACCGGCTCCACGCCGGCTCCTCGGAGTACCCGGCGTGGCGGTGCGTCCCGGCCGCCCGCCGCCCGTCGTCGCGGCGCCCGTCATCCCAGCGCCCCTCGTCCCAGCGCGCGTCATCCCGGCGCCCGTCGTCCTGGCGTACCTCGGCCCAGCGGTCCTCGATGCGCAGCTCGGTACCGGAGTCGTCGGTGCGTACCGCCGCCCGCCGCTCACCCATCCGCAGCTCGTGCCCGCGCTCGTCGGAGCGCACCGAGGCCCACCGGTCCCCGGCGCGCGCACCGCTCCACCGGACGTCGCCCGTGGTCTCGTCGAGGCGCTCCTCGTCCCGCTCGAACGGGCGGGACCGGCGCGGCTCGCCGCCGAAGTCCCAGCGGGGCTCGCCGCCCGCGTAATCCCGGCGCGGCTCGCCGCCGGGATAATCCCGGCGCGGCTCGCCGCCGGCGAAGTCGTCACGACCGTAGTCGTCGCGCCGGACGTCGTCGTGGCGGTAGTCGTCGCGGCGCGGCTCGCCCGCGCGCACCTCGGCGAGCCGTTCGCGCAGCCGCTGCTCGGTCCAGGACTCCTCGCGGGGCGCAGCGGGCTCGTCCGCGCGGGATCCGGCGACCGCGCGTCCGGTGGCGGTCGCGCGCCCGGTGGCGACCGCGCGTCCGGTGGCGACCGCGCGCCCGGTCGCCGCATGGCCGGTCGCCGCATGGCCGGTCGCCGCGTGGGCGCTCGCGGCGTGGCCGCTCGCCGCGTGGCCGCTCGCCGCGTGGCCGCTCGCCGCGTGGCCGCTCGCCGCGTGGCCGCCGTAGACGGTGCCGCCGCTGCCGGCGCCGTACCCGGCGCCCCGGTCGTGGTCCGCGTGCGGGTCGACGATCGTCTGCCGGGTGGTCACCTGCACGGTCTCGGTATGCCGGACGACGCCGCCGCCCACCATGGCGGTGCCGACGGACGGGCCCCTCGACGGCGGGGCGGGCTGCGCCGCGGGCGCCGCGGGCTCGTACGACTCCGCCCGGGCCGACCCGGTGCGCAACGCCTCGACCTGGGCGCGCAACGCCTCGACCGACTCGTACAGGCTCTGCAGCTTCTCCGAGTACGCCCGGTGGGTCGCCCGGGCCGCGGTCGCGATGTCCTGCCGGACGTCGGCGCGCAGCGCGTCGATCTCGTCGAGCAGTTTCTCCTCCAGCTCAACCCGGATGGCGCGGGCGTCGGGGCGCAGCATGATCGACAAGGCGATCAGGACAACCGTGAGGATGGCCAGGACGGCAGCCACGCGTAGAGCACCGGAACCGTCACTGAGCAGGACCACCGCCGCCGCCACGGGAGCGAGCGTGACCCCGGACCAGAACAGCACCGTGGGTAGCTGCCCGCCCGGCCGTACCTGCTGGTTATCCGTGGCTGGCATGGCTGTAGAGGCTACCGAGACTTGCCGGATTGTGGAATGGGTCGATGTTTGGCGGCCGATCAGGGACGCCGGGCCGGTCCAGGTGCGGACCGACCCGGCGAATCCCCATTCGGTCAGCCGCCGGCGAGGTCCGCGTCCGAGGAGAACACCAGACCCAGGCTGATCTGACCACCGGTCAGCGCCTTCTTGGTCAGCGGGCCGCCGGTGTCCAGCGACTTGAACTGACCGAACGAAATCTTGTACGTGTTTTCCAGACCCTGCTGGCAGAACGGCCGCTTGGGGCACTCGGCCGGCCCGCCCATGATGGAGTCCTTTCCGGAGCACTTGCCCGCGAAATCGGACAACGACTTCACGCCGTACTTGGCGGCGAATTCCTTGGTGACCGCGAACGCGTTCTGGTCGTTAGCGGTGGACGGCTTGCCGAAGGTGAGCCCGACCTTGGCACCCAGCTCCTTGAGCGCGGCCACCGTCTTGTCCACGTCGCTGGACGCCTTCGGCTGGGCGCCCTTTCCGTTGAGCTTTCCGTTGATGAACTCGGTCATGGTGGCCGCGTACTCCGGTACCACCTGGACCTGACCCTTCTCCAGCGCCGGCTCGTAGAGCTCACGATCGCCGATCGCCTGGGCCGACGCGGTGTAGCCGGCGGCGGTCAGCACGATCTTGTACAGCTCGGCGATCGTCTGGCTCTCCGGGAAGTTGGCCGCCCCGATGACGATCTGGCCGCCGGCACCCTTGGCGATGCCGCTGGTCAGGTTGTTGGCCTGGGCGAATTCCTGCGCCGCGACGGGCGAGGTCTTGTGGTCGATGTCGGTGGCCTTGTTGAGCCCGATCAGCTTCTGCGGGTCGAGCGTGGTGGCTACCTTGTCCAGCGCGGCGAGCAGCTCGGGCGTGGCCGCCTTGCTGTTGACCGCCGCGATCACGTTGTCGGCGTTCTGGAGGTGCTTGTCGTCGTCGAGGACGACCAGTTTGGTACCGGCGACCGGGGCGCATCCCCCCGACGCCGCGTTGCTGGGCGGGGCCGAGGTACCCGAGGAGCCGGCTTTGCCGCACCCCGCTACCAGGCCCGCCGTCGCCACGAGCCCGACCAGGCCCAGGGCGACGCGCGAAACAGTCTGCATCGTGTGTTGCCTGCCTTCCGTGTCCCGGCGCCGCCGGAGTTGGCCACGCCGCGTGTCCGACGGGTCAGCCCGGTATCGAGCGCCCAACCGGCAACTGCCTAGCAGACTTTCATACATTCGCCGCGGTGGCGCCGGCACGCCGGATGCCTCGGGCGCGCCGCAACGGCCGCGGGGTGACGAGCCGTTCGACCACGGCGAAGGTACCCTCGACCAGCAACGCCAGCCCGGCCACCAGCAGGCCGCCCGCGACCACCTGGCGCCCCCCGACGGCCAGGGTCAGCCCGAACCCCTCCGCGATGATCTGGCCGAGCCCACCGCCCGCGACCAGCGCGGCGAGGGAGGCGGTCGCGACGACCTGGACCGCGGCGGTACGGAAGCCGGCCGCCAGGTACGGCACCGCCAGCGGCAGCTCCACCCGCCACAGCATCTGCCAGCCGGACAGCCCCATTCCCCGGGCCGCGTCGCGCACCTGCGGATCCACCTCACGCAGCCCCGTGTACGCGTTGGCCAGCAGCGGCGGGATCGCGAAGACCACCAGCGCGATGACGATCGCCCGTTCGCCGAACCCGATGGAGCTCAACGAGACCAGCGTCAGCACCGAGAGGGTGGGGATGGCCAGGGTCACGTTGGAGACGACCACCACCAGGTCTCCGCCGCGCCCGCGGTGCCCGAGCCAGAGGCCGAGCGGCCAGGCCACCAGGCAGCCCAGGAGCACCGCGGCGGCGGAGATGCGCATGTGCTGGCCCAGCCGTTCCAGGATCCCGCCCGGGTTGGTCCAGTTGAGCGGATCGTTGAGCCACCCAATGGCGTCGACGAAATACCTCACTGAGCCTCCTGGTTCGCTTCGCGACGCCGCCTAGACGCGCGGCCATCGCCCCACGCCGCGCACCGGCCCCGCCGGCCCGTCGTGCGGCTCAAGCCACGCCGCGGCCCCGCCGCGCTCACCACGCCTCCTGGTTCGCTTCGCGACGCCGCCTAGACGCGCGGCCATCGCCCCACGCCGCGCACCGGCCCCGCCGGCCCGTCGTGCGGCTCAAGCCACGCCGCTGCCCCGCCGCGCTCACCGCGCCTCCTGGTTCGCTTCGCGACGCCGCCTAGACGCGCGGCCATCGCCCCACGCCGCGCACCGGCCCCGCCGGCCCGTCGTGCGGCTCAAGCCACGCCGCGGCCCCGCCGCGCTCACCGCGCCCTCCTGGTCCACGGCATGATCAGGCGGCTGACGCCGGCGAGCAGCAGGTCGAGGGTGAGCCCGAGCAGGAAGATGATGATCGTCGCGGTCATCACCTCGGCCTTGTAGCCCACCCGGAAGCCGGCGGTGAGGAAGTTGCCCAGACCGCCGGGGCCGACCAGGACGCCGACGGTGACCAGCGCCACGGTGGACACGGTCGCGAGGCGGACCCCGGTCATGATGCCGGGCAGCGCGAGCGGCAGGTCGATACGCCATAGCTGGCCCAGCCGCCCGTACCCCATGCCGCGCGCGGCGTCACGGACAGCGGCCGGTACCTGATTGAGCCCGGCGACGGTGTTGCGCACGATGACCAGCAGCGCGTAGATCACCAGCCCGACCAGCACCGTTGTCCGGCTGGGCCCGAGAAACGGCGCGAGCAGCGCGAACAGCGCCAGCGACGGGATCGTGTAGAGCACGCCGGTGAATGCGAGAATCGGTCCGGTGAGCCGCCGGAACCAGTACGCGAGCACGCCGAGCGGAACGGACACGAGCGTGGCCAGCAGCACCGCCTCGGCGGTCATGAACGCGTGGTCGCGCAACGCCGCCAGCACGGCGTCGGTGTTCTGGCTCAGGAACTGCCAGGTGAACCAGGGATTGTCGCCCTCGGCGTAGACCCGGACCGGAAGGGACACACGTGGAAGGTACCCGTAACGGCTCCGCCGCGCCGATCGCGCTCGACGGTGTCGGCAAGACCTACCCCGACGGCACGGTCGCCGTGGACGCGCTCTCCCTGGACATCGCGGCCGGTGAGGTCACCGTGCTGATCGGGCCGTCCGGCTGCGGCAAGTCCACCGTCCTGCGCGTGATCAACCGGCTCATCGAGCCGACGCGCGGCCGGATCCTGCTCGACGGCGCCGACGTCACCCGCGTGCCGGCGGTCGACCTCCGCCGCCGGATCGGGTACGTCATCCAGCACACCGGGCTGTTCCCGCACCAGACGATCCGCTCGAACATCGCCACCGTGCCGAAGCTGCTCGGCTGGCCGCGCGCCCGGATCAACGCCCGGGTCGACGAGCTGCTGGAGCTGGTCGGGCTGGATCCGGGGCGGTACGCGAAGCGCTATCCGCACGAGCTGTCCGGGGGCCAGCAGCAGCGGGTGGGCGTGGCCCGGGCGCTGGCCGCCGACCCGGTGGTGCTGCTGATGGACGAGCCGTTCTCGGCGGTCGACCCGATCGTCCGGGTGCGGCTGCAGGACGAGTTCCGCCGGCTGCAGGCCACGGTACGCAAGACGATCGTGCTGGTCACCCACGATCTGGACGAGGCGGTACGGCTCGGCGACCGCATCGCCGTGCTGTCCGAGGGCGGGCATCTGCAGCAGTACTCCCCGCCGGCCGAGCTGCTCGGCAACCCGGCCAACGACTTCGTCCGGGAGTTCGTCGGCGCCGACCGCGGGGTCAAGCGGCTCAGCGTCACCCCGATCCCGCTGGACGCGCTACGCCCGGTGCCCGACGGCTCCTCCGGCCCGTCGGTACCGGCGTCGGCGACCATGCGCGACGCGCTGGCCGCGCTCCTCGACGGCGGCACCGGCTGGGTGGCGGTGGTCGACGAGAACGGGCATCGGCTCGGCGTCCTCACCCCGACCGAGATCGCGCTCGCGGCGAGCGCGGAGGCCGCCGCCTGACATGGTGGGGGCCGGGCCGGCACCCGCCGGCCCGGCCCCCGGCCGCCATCCCGCCTATCGTCGGGCGCCGAAGGTGGCCAGCCCCACGATCCATCCGGTGAACAGGCCGTACGCGGCACCGGCCGCGGCCCATCCGAACGCGCCGACCAAGCTCGCATTTACCTGGATAAACGCGGCGACGAACCCGGCCAGCGCCGCCGCGAAGATGTATCCGCCCCACCCGGCCAGGAACTGGCTGACGGTGCCGCGGGCGGCGGACAGCTGCGAACTGGCGAGCAGCGCCACGAAGACCCCGGTGAACACGATGAGCAGCAAGGCTTTGACGTCCTTCGCGACGACCTGCTGCACGGACTCGGTCGAGCTGAAGGTCCAGGCCGGCCAGGTCAGCGTACGGAGGAGGTAGCCCCACGCGTTATCCGGGGACGCGTTGCGGTTGGCCCAGTCCACGTAGGCGGGATTACCGAACGCCAGAACAAGTATCAGTGCCGCGAAAACCGCGACACCCGGCGCGGTCCGCACCCCTGGTCTCGTAACGACAGCCATACGGCCGAGTATGAGGTCGTCCATTCGGACATGCCATTGAGGCGGGCGAATGGCACCAATAGTGCCGACTGTCCACAATGGTCAGTGTTTGAGGAGATAATCGACAAACGCGGCCCGGATCAGCGGCTCCTGCTCACCGTACTCGTGCCCGACGGTCTCTTTCCAGAGTGCGATCGCGTCGTCGACCGTGGACTGCACGCCGAGCGTTCCGTCGTCACCGTTCTCCCGCACCGGCAGGTGCTCGAAGAGCGACCAGAAGAACGACAGGTCGCGCCGCTGCCGGGCCCGCTCGAAGGCGCGGTCGCTCAGCTCTTCGGTGGACAGGCCGTCCAGCTCGTCAAAGGTCGCGGTACCCATGGCGCCGAGCCTAGCGGGCGCCCCACCGGTCATCGATCGCGCCGGCCCACGTGTCGTCGTTGTTGCGCGCCGGGAGCTGGCTGGTCCAGCCGCTCTGCCGGGGTGCGGTGTAACCGGGCGTGAGCGGCTCCTCCAGCCGGGCGGGGTGGCCCCACTGCTCGTCCTCCTCCTCGTCGAGGGGTTGGGCCGAGTGCGGCCGGCCGAACGACTCCACCAACCGGGTCACCACGAGACCGGCCGCGATCGCGCCGCCGGCCAGGGCGTACTCGGAGATCCTCAGGTTGGCCAGCTTCGAGTAGTTCAGCACGAGCGCGAAGAGGGTGGCGGCGAACAGGCTGCCGAAGATGCCGCCGCGGCGGCCGAAGGCGCTGGTACCCCCGAGCAGCGCCGCCCCGAGCCCGAGACCGGTGACGGCGAACCCGTCGTTGGGCAGCGGGGCACCGGACAGCAGCCCGAGGATGCCGGCCAGCCCGGCCAGCGCGCACGAGCCGACCAGCGCGAGGACGGCGACCACCCCGGCGCCGGTGCCGCGGCGCAGGGCCGGATCACCGATCGGGCGGTACCGGCCCAGGCCCCGCCGGATCGGCTTGACCAGCCCGAGGAAGCCACCGAGCAGCACCAGCGCGGCGAACGCGCCGTACCAGTAGAACGCGTGCCGGCCGGGGTTGTACGTGGTCGCGAGCTGGGTCGGCGGGTGCTGCCGCTGCATCCAGACGATCAGCGCGAACGCCCCCGCCAGGCTGGTCGCCCACGCCGGCACGTGGAAGGCCACGGTGATCACCCCGATCACGATGCCCGCGCCGGCGGCCAGCAGCACGGTGAGTCCGGCCGCCATGATGGTGCCCCGGTGGGACTGCTCGGCGAAGAGCACCGCCGATGCCACCGCGACCGGGCCGATCGCGAGGTTGGCCACCCCGGCCCGCAGGGACGCGCCGGCGGCGATCGTCAGGAAGCCCAGGGTGGCGGCGGCGAGCAGGAGGCCGCGCAGGCCGTCGCCGGTCACCCCGGCCCGGTGGCTGTGGTAGAACCAGGCCGCGAAGCCGGCGGTCGCGCCGAGCAGGACCAGCTCCCACAGCACGTGGACACCCATGCGGTCCATGCCGGGGTCGCCGACCTGGGGGTCGTCGAAGACGTCGTCGAGCTCGGCCGGGCTCACCGTGCGGCGGGGAAGGCCGAGCGAGGACGTGCTCTCGGACGGGGCCGGGTAGGTGTCGTTGTTCGGCGGGGTGTAGGTGGCCGGCCGGTACATGGGCGTGGTGGAGCCCGTGTCACGTTCGTCGGGAAAGCCCTCGCCACGGAAGCGGAAGCTCGGATCTCCGTACGTCATGCTGGGCCTCCTACCACGTACGGGGCCGAAGGTACCCGTCGATGCCGTCCCGGGAAAGCCCAGCCCCGCATCATTCAGCCGGCTTGTCCTCTTCGGGCGGCTCGGGTACCCGGCAGGATCGTTCCAACCACAGCGCCGCCCCGACCAGGGCGAGCGCGGCGACCAGGCCGGTGGCGGTGGGGGGCGTGTCGGTGCGGGCGTGTACCAGGTCGGAACGGATCAGCAGCCAGGTCAGCGTGCCGCCGTAGAGGCCGGCGAAGATCGCCCCGGCCGGCGAGGACGCCTTGGCTAGCACCACATATCTGGCCACGGCCAGCGGGTCGACCGGGGGCGCGCCCGGCTTGCGGTCGATGCGGGCCTTGGTGCTGCGGGCGAGGATCACCTCGAACGCGGCGAGCGCGAACAGCGTGAACGCCGGCAGCCAGGGGATCTCCGGGATGTCGCCGTAGTAGTTGGCGACCAGGATCCAGGCGACGGCGGCGGCGCCCAGCGCGAGCACCACCAGCGTGGCGATGTTGGTCGGGTGCAGCCGCGGTTCGCCCGGCCGCGAGTCCCGTTGCGGCGGCCTGCTTCCCCGCTCGGTCATGCGGGCTCCAGCACTAGGTCGGGCCGCGGCTTGAGGCCGGGCAGGTCGGCGGCGACGGCGTCGGTGCGCATCAGGTCGGTCACCCAGCCGTGGCCGGGAAGCTGAGCGTACGGCTCGATGTCCAGCCACGGGCGCAGCACGAAGGCGCGCAAGTGGGCCCGGGGATGGGGCAGCGTCAGGTCGGGGTCGGTCGAGATGACCGGACCCTCGACGGGGTTGGTCACGGTGATCACGTCGACATCCAGGGTACGCGGGCCGAACCGGCGCGCCGGGTCCCGCGCACGGCCCGCCGCCTGTTCCAGTACCCGGGCCCGGGTGAGCCAATCCGCCGCGCTCGCCGCGTCGTCGGACACCAGGACGACGGCGTTGAGGTACGGCGGCTGGTCCTCGTCGCCCCACGGCGGCGTCTCGTACACCCCGGAGACCACCTGGACCACGTCGCACAGCGCCCGGACCGCACCGGACAGGTACCCGAACCGGTCGCCCAGGTTGCTGCCCAACCCGAGCACCGCCCGGGTCACCGGGTCCTCCGCAGGGTGACCGCCACGTCGGCGAACTCGTGCGGGATCGGCGCGCCGGGCTTGTGCACGGTCACCGTGGCCGCGCTGACCCGGGGATCGGCCAGGCACGCGGTGACCAGCCGGTCGGCGAGCGTCTCGATCAGGTTCACCGGCTCGCCGGCCACGACCTTCACCAGCGTCTCGGCGAGCTCCCCGTAGTGGACCGTGTCGGACAGTTTGTCCGTTGCCAGAGCCCGATCCAGGTCAAGCTCGAGCGTCACATCGACGAGGAAGTCCTGACCTTGGTGCCGTTCGAAGTCGTACACGCCGTGATGGCCGCGGGCACGCAGCCCGGTGAGGGTTATCGTGCCGCGCACGTGGCCTCCCAGACCTTGATCGCGTCGACCGACGCGCGGACGTCGTGCACCCGTATCCCCCAGACCCCGGCGGTGATCGCCAGCACGGTGGTGGCCAGGGTGGCGGCCTCCCGCTCGTCCACCGGCCGGGGGGCGCCCTGGCGGTCGGCGAGCAGCTTGCCGAGGTATGACTTGCGGCTGGCCGCGAACAGTACCGGGTACCCCAGCGAGATGATCTCGTCGAGGTGCGCGGAGAGCCGCCAGTTGTGCTCGGCGGTCTTGGCGAAGCCCAACCCCGGGTCGACGATGATCTGGTCCGGCGCGACGCCGGCGGCCAGCGCCTCGTCGACCCGCTGGGCGAGCTCGGCGCGCACCTCGGCGACCACGTCGCGGTACACCGCGAGCTTGTACATGTCGTGGGAGTGGCCGCGCCAGTGCATCAGTACCCATGGACAGCCGGCGTCCGCGACGACCTTGCCCATCGCCGCGTCGGCCAGGCCGCCGGACACGTCGTTGACCACGGTCGCGCCGGCCGCGAGCGCCTCGGCGGCGACGGCGGAGCGGGTGGTGTCGATGCTGACCGGTACGCCGGCCGCGGCCAGCTCGCGGACGACCGGCAGGACGCGGGCGATCTCGGTCGCCGCGTCGATGCGTTCGGCGCCCGGGCGGGTGGACTCGCCGCCCACGTCGACGACGTCGGCGCCCTCGGCGCGCATCGCGACGCCGTGGGCGATCGCGGCGTCCCGGTCGGCGTACCGGCCGCCGTCGGAGAACGAGTCGGGGGTGACGTTGAGGACGCCCATCACCACCGGTCGACGCTGCATTCCATTGAGAATAGTGCGGCGGCACGCCGCTCCTCCCGTGAGGATCAGCTACGGTGCCTCGCTCACGCGTTCAGCGACCGGCCATACCGATATCTCCACGCTGCCGGCCAGCGACAGCGGCGCGCGGGTGGCGCCGAGGGGGACCAGCGCGAAGTCGCTGAGCCGGACCAGGCGTTGCCCGCCGCGGGTGCCGACGGCGAGGTACCAGCCGCCGGTGGAGTCCCGGTACACCCAGCCGGACTCGCCGCCGGCGGGTACCGCGGGGTCGGCACCGGGGGGCGTGCGAGGATCCTGCCCGGGAATCTCCGGGCCGGGGGGTGGTGGCGTGCGTACCGGATTGGCGACGAACCGGGGCGGCGTCCGGATCAGCGCGGTGACCTCGGCGTGGTTGACCAGCCGGCGGGCGATCAGCGTGCCGAGCGCGAAGACCACCGCGGCGGCGGTACCGGCGACCAGCCAGCCGCGCCAGCTCCGCGGTACCGGCTCGGGCTGCGCGGGGCCGGCCAGCGCGCCGAGGCTGAGCCCGGCGGCGCAGGCGAGAGCGAGCAGACCCAGCAGGGTCCCGGCCCAGCCGAGCGGCCGGGCCATGGCGGCGACCGGCGCGGCTGTCGGCCAGGTCGCGGCCGCCCGGGCGCGGCCGAGCAGGCGGACGGAACCGAACATGAGTACGATTCCGATTGCGCCCAGCAACGTGCGTCCTGTCCAGAAGATGGCATTGCGGTCCATGGCCCCTCCCCTGGTTCGACGCACCACTTCTGAGCTGCACGTTCACCTCACGGTCAGCCCTCTGCTCAGGACCTTCGCGCCTTGTCGGTTAGGTGACTGCAACGTACTCTCGGCTCTAATCCCGGCCCGGCCGCCGAGACACAGTGTCACGGGATAGTACCGCCGGGTAGGTTTTTCAGAGAGGTAAGCGGGCGTCGGGTCCTGGGCCTGCGCGTACCGGGAAGGACATAAATGATCTTGTTAGAGCTCGGCCAGGCGGTGTGGTCGCACACGACCCACGCCACGGACGCGCTCGCCGTGGCGGCCTACCGGCTGGCCCCGACCCCTGACCCGAACTCACCCGCGATCAACACGACGGGTGTTCTGGAGTTCTTCGCCACCAAGATCGCGCCGATTCTGCTCGGCGTCCTGGGCGTGATCTTCATCGGGCGGGCCAGCAAGGGTGAGGTGTCGAAGGTCCTCACCAGCTCGGCGATCGCGATCATCGGTCTGGCCTTCATCGCCGGCGCGCTGTCGCTGTTCTTCGTCGGCGACTCGCTGGTCAAGCTGATATTCAAGTAGGTCGAGAATGCGCCTGCGCACGGACGATGACATCTACCGGGCCCGATTGGTCTACCTCGGGCCGCCCGGATACACCCTGCCGATCCAGCTGCCCTACGCCCAGTACGGCCTGTTCGTGCTGCTCGTTCCGGTGTTCATGTTCGTGCACTACCTGTTCAGCTTCAAGGTCGACCTCTTCCCCGCCTGGGAGATCGCGCTGGCCATGGTGGCCACGTCCTATATCTTCCGGCACGTCGACCCGGACCGGCCGGCGCGCAAGGTCATCCACACCGCGCTGACCGACTGGCGCAGAACCCGCGAATCGTCCTCCGAACGGCGGGAAGCGCGCCTGGTCGGCTCCCGTATCCGCATCCGCGAGTCCCTGTCGCCGAAGGACGCGCTATGACCCCACCCCCTCCCCAGCCCCCCGACACCCCACCGCACCCGGACGACGAACACGAGACACCGGACGTCAGCACGGTTCCCCAGGGCGCCGTGGCGATCTTCCAGGCGCCGCGCGCGGTCCGGCCGGCGGGCACCGGTCAGCCGGGGCAACCCGCGCAGCCGAGCGGACGGGCCGACATCGAGTCGCCGTTCCTCGACCTGTTCGGGGCGGAGGCACGCCGGCCGCGACACTCCACCGTGGAGGGTACGGTCGTCGCGGAGTCGCGCGCGGATTCGGTACCCCCGACAAATGGCGAGGTGGTGCTGCGCCGGCAGCCGGCCACTGCGCCGCCGCCGCCGATCCCGGTGTCGACACCCCCGGCCGAGCAGCCGGTCGACACCCCCGACTGGGAGCCGCCCACGGCGCCCAGCCACCGGCACCGCCAGACCAAGGCCAAGAAGCCGAAGAAGGCCAAGCCGGCACCGGCACCGGACTCGCGCCGTCCCAAGCACAAGGACCGGGACGCCGCGCAGGACCTCGCCATCACCGAGATCGCCGGCCACCTCACCTACCTGCCCAACACGGTGACGGCCTGGTACTGGCTGCCCGAGGTGCGCTGGGCCTTCCGGCCCGACGCCGAGCGCGAGGCGCTGCTGATGGCGATCGCCGAGCAGTACGCCGGGCTGGCCGGGTTCCGGGTGCACCTGCGCCGCACCACGCGGCCGTTCCCGGCCGACGAATGGGCGCGCACGGTCGACCAGCTCACACCCACGCCGCTGCCCACCGTGCCGGGGGCGCCGTCGTGGGCCGACCACTTGGTCGCGGCGCAGCACCACCTGCTGTCGGTCAACCACGCCGAGGGGCAGACCTACCTCGGGGTGACGTTCGCCCGGCGCAGCCTCGGCGACACGCTCAGCACGCGGCTGCGCAACCTCTTCGGGCGCGGCATCGGCGACGGTGAGCACCGCCGGATGGCGCGGATGGTCGAGCAGTTCGACGAGGTGCTCGGCTCCTTCGGCATGCGCGGCCGCCGGGTCACCGTCAAAGAGCTGGAATGGCTGCTGTACCGGTCGGTCGCGCTCGGCATGTCCCCGCCGGCCCAGCTCTCCCCGGTCAACTCGGGCGAGTGGGAGCGTGGCGACCTGCTGGCGCTGACCGAGCAGATCGAGCGGTACCGCACCCCGTACGGCTCGACGGTGAAGCTGGTCAACCGGCTCACCGGCGAGGAACGGCACGTGGCCGTGCTCGCGGTGGGCCGGATGGAGCCGCTGGAGATCCCCGAGCGGCACGAGCCGTGGCTGCACTTCCACGAGCGTCTGCCGTGGGCGATGGAGCTGTCCTCGCGGATCGACATCCTCGGCCCGGGCGACTCGTTCCGCAACCTGGAGCACCGGCTGCGCATGATCCGCTCGCAGCAGCTCGACTACGCCGAGCACGGCATGGACGCCCCGCCGGAGCTGGAACGGCTGGCCCAGCGCGCGCTGCACATCGGTGACGAGATGACCACCGGGCTGCCGACCGACGCCTCCCGCACGCACGGCTGGCACCGCATCGCGGTCTCCGGCGCCACCCGCGAGGAGTGCCTCGAACGGGCCCGGCGGCTGATCCAGATCTACTCGCGGGAGCTGCGCATCTCGTTGCAGCACCCGAAGAACCAGGAGTGGCTGGCGCGCGAGTTCATCCCCGGCGAGCCGATCGCCAACACCGGGTACGTGCGGCGGATGCCGGTCAAGCTGTTCGCGGCGGCGCTGCCGCAGGCCGCGTCCACCGTCGGCGACCGGCGCGGCGACCTCATCGGGCGCACCGCCGGTACCTGCCGGCGCCCGGTCTTCCTCGACCTGCACTTCCCGATGGAGATCCGGGAGCGCTCCGGGCTGGCCGTGTTCGT
>WNGB01001595.1_pt1 | contig 71580 bp, 59 predicted proteins | sample 5400681 | NCBI WGS metagenome assembly WNGB01 (sample SAMN13153367, study PRJNA577476) | soil metagenome | isolation source: 115 cm soil or saprolite under grassland replicate 2 | place: USA:California | collected 2016-06-15 | reverse complement strand
AGTCGACCTGGATGCAGCGCACCGGCACGCTGGCTATCCGATTGATCTCCGCGACGAACCGTTGACGAACCCTGGCCCGCCCGCCTATCTGTCGCTGCCGAGCCAACTTGCGGCTGAGCCGAAAGACGGGCATGTCCGTTGGCGTGAAGCAGACTCGATAACGCGGGCCCATATCTCGATCATTGAGACGCGCGCGATCGATTTTCAATCGGGGCGCCAGGCCGAGGCCCGCCACGAGCTCCTGGACGCCATCCCCGAGCACCCGTGACGTTGAGCAGTATTCCACGTAGCCGAAGCGCGTGATGGACCCGTCGGTGTCCATGAGCCCCTGCAGCAGCGCGAGCCGCTGGTCAATAGCTGCGCGCAGATACTGCCGCGGAATGTGCTTGGCGCCCAACACGCCGAGGTCACGCAACTGCGAGTGCATCCCGGGCGGATCGCGCGGGGTCCGCCAGGTCATACCCGAACGGATGAGGCTGATGCTCGCAGGTGAGACGCCATACTCACTTGCCAGTGCGCGACCCGTGGCGCCTGCCTGCAGGCGCATTCGCACCTCGTCAACTGCAGCAGTGGAAAGTTTCGCGTTCCCTGGTATGCCCATGCCGCGTCCGATCCACGGCCCGAGCGCAAATTGTGGCGTACCGCGGCAGCTCCGGTGCCGCACATCACAGCCCGTCGCGGTCAGGTGGTCGACGATCTCGCTGTCGCCGAGCGTGACGACCGGCGTCGTGGACGTGCCATCGCCGAGCCATACGCCGAGGACGTACGGATCGATCGGCAATTCGGCTCTCGGATACTCGAGTGGTTCCGCAAGAGGGATCGAGAAGTTCAGGTGTCCGCTGGGCGTGCGCAGCGCCTCGGCCAAGTGTTGCGTCGTGACCACCGTTCGCTCGGGACGAACGCTACGGCGGGCTGCCCGAGTCAGCACAGACCACTGGTGGTGTGCGTCGGCAACAAGTCGCACTCCATCGGAGAACACGACTTCATAACACTGCCGATCGTGCTGCACGGGCGTGGCGTACGTGACGGTGCAAGCCTGACCGTGCTCGTCGAAGACCCGATCGCCGATGCAGAGCTCGGCCATCGTCGTCCAGCCGTCGGGAGTCGGTATCGGCGTGTCGAGCGCCAGGGCCTTGCCGACAGATGTGCGCGCCGCGAGGATGATCAGGTCGGTCCTCTGAAAGCCGCCCAGGAGCTTGTCGAGGTCCATGTAGCCGGTCGGGATGCCGTAGCGCGTGCCTTCGCCTTCGGCGAGTGCGCTGACCTGCTCCATGTACTCGGTGAGGACGTCCTCGAGGGAGCGGAAGTCGCGCGTGACGCGCTTTTCGGCCACCGACAGGATCAGCTGCTCGGCCTTTTCGAGGGCGGTATCGGGATCGAGGTTGTCGCGGTAGGCGATCTCGGCGATCGTCTGCGCTTTCGCGATCAGCTGGCGCATGATCGAGGTCCGCTCGACGATGCGACCGTAGTGCTCGATGTGCGCGGCGGTCGGCGTGCCCAGGTTCAGCTCGCTCAGGTAGAGCATGCCGCCCGAGGCGTCGAAGGAACCCAGCTGCACCAGTCGGTCGGCGATGCTGTGGTAGTCGATCGGCTGGCCGTCCGCGAACAGGCTCACCATTGCGCGAAAGATGTGGCGGTGGCGCTGCGCGTAGAAGTCTTCCGGCTTCAGGAAGTCCGAGACGCGAACGATGCTCGCGGGCGTCTTGAGAACCGAGCCGAGCACGGCCTCCTCAGCTTGCAGGCTGTGCGGCGGCAGGCTCAGGTCGCGCTCTTCAGCGCGAGCCGCTCCATTCTCTGGTTCGTCGACGTCCAGGCGCTCGACAGCCATGCGCGCCTCTGAGAAAACTACGCGCCGCCGACGGCGCGGACTTCGATCGTCAGTTGGGCAGTGACCCCTTTGTGGAGGCGAGCGGCGACCTGGTACGAGCCCAGCTGACGGACGGGCTCGGAGATCTCCAGGTCACGCCGATCGAGGTCGGCTCCGAGCTGGCGCTTCAACGCTGCCACCACGTCATTGGTGGTGATCGAGCCGTATAGGCGGCCGGTCGATCCGGCTTTGGCTTCGAGCACGATCGGCTGGGCTTCCAGGCGCTCCTTCAGCGCGCGGGCGACAACCTCCTCTTCCGAAGCGCGGCGCGCGGCGACCGCCTGCACCTGGGCGACTTGCTTCAGGGCCGCGGCATTGGCCGCGACCGCGAAGCCGCGCGGAATCAAATAGTTGCGCGCATATCCGTCGGCCACGTCCTTGACCTGCCCGGCCCTGGCGACGTCAGCCACATCCTTTTTGAAAAGGACCTTCACAGCTGCACCCTTATCATAGAACAGATGTTCCACGCGCGCATAGCGTGGCCACCTCAGGATGGGGCACTTCAGCGCGTTCGCGCCAACGGTGCCGGGATTGCTGGTCGGGGATGCTACGCCTTCGGCGCGCGGGGCGCTAAGTGACGCCGGCAACGCGTTGGGGTGGAAACGAGCGGACTACAATGCCCGGCCCGATGCCGCTCGCACCGATCCGCGAACGTCTGAACTGGGAGGCCAGCGCCGAGGAGTACCAGGCGATTCGGCGACTGTGGATCGAGCACTCGCGCGCTGAGGATCGTCGCGACCTCCAGGGACTGATCGACACGCTCGCCGACGACTGCGTCTATGAGATCGTGCCGACCGGCGAGCGCTGGGAGGGCCATGCCGGCGCGCGCAATTTCTATATGTCGTTCCTGGGCGCATTCCCGGACGTGAAGTTCGATCTGCAGGACATCGTGATCGGGCCGCAGGGCGTCATCGAGGTCACGCGTATGACCGGCACGCACCGCGGTACGTGGGGCGGCATTCAGCCGACTGGTCGTGAAGTCAGCACGCTGATCGTGATCCATTTCCCCTGGGATCCCCGCGTAGGCAAGTTCAGCGGCGAGCGCATCCACTACGACCGGCTTGCCTTCGACGTCGGCTGACCATCTCACGTTTGTTATGCGGCCGGGCCTTGTGGCTCCCGACCTCATTCATTAAGTTGCGCCGCTCCCCCTCCGTGACTCACGGGTCCACCAAACCATGGGCGAGCACGGAGAGAAATGCGCGCGTTCCGCTACCGTCGCCACGTTGTCGTCGCCACGCTTGCCGCCACCGCTACCGCTGTGCTTCTGGGCTGCCAGCAGCTCACCAGCGCACCAGCGCCCGTCACCAGTGTCGTCGTCGACAACACCCTGAGCTTCCAGAAGCTCGAGGTGCAGAAGGAGACGTTCCACAACGCCGCGTTCATGTCCGCCGCGGTCTCGACCGGGTCATTCGAAGAGCTGATCAAGCCTGTGCCGGTCGCGGCTGCAGCACCGGTCTCGCAGCCGGCACGCGCCTTCGAAGTGAAGGCACACGCCCGCGTCGAAGCGCCCCAGGAGTCGGAGCCGGAGCAGCAAGCCGCCAGCCTGGCGATGAAGCCCCTGCTGTACGAGAGCGGCATCGCCTCCACCTACGGCCAGGGCGACGGCTTCGAGGGTGAGCGCACGGGTTGCGGCCAGATCTTCCACACCCACGTCGTGCAGGCCGCGCACAAGTCCCTGCCCTGCGGCACGGTCATCCGCATCGAGGACACCGATACCGGCAAGAGTGTCGACGCTGAGGTGACCGACCGCGGCCCCTACGTCGCTGGCCGCATCGTCGACCTGAGCTACGCCGCGTTCACACAGCTCGACCCCGTCGGCACGGGCCTGCTCAACGTGAACGTGTACATCCTCGACACGTCCAACCAGTACCCCTACAAGCTGCGCTAGAGCGGCGGCAGGTGCTGCGCCCACGGCTGCAGCGCTTCGAAGGCGGCGGCAGCGCGCAGCACGAGTGCGTCCTGGCGCAAACCGCCGACGATCTGTAGCGCCACGGGCAATCCGATCGAGTTGAAGCCGCACGGCACCGACGCCGCCGGCCAGCCCGTGAGGTTGAACGGGAACGTGAACGACAGGCGGTCAAACATCATGGGTGTTGGACTGCCGTCGATCACCGCCGGTGGCTGCTGATAGGACCACGCCACGCACGGCATCTGCGGCGTCAGCAGCAGGTCGTACTCGGCCATGAACGCCCGCGCCTGCTCGTAGAACACGGTGCGCGCCAGCTGCGCCGTACCGACCTCACGTTGCGAGGCCGAGCCGCCCCGCTCGATCTGCTCGCGCATGCTTGGCTCGAACCACTCGGGGTGCTGCTCGAGGCGATCCGCGTTGCGGATATACGTGTTCCAATCCCACAACAGCGAGGCCCACGGCGCCGGATTCTCCCACTCAGGGGTGGCATCGATGACCTCGCAGCCCAGCTCGGTGAAACGCATAGCCGCCGCGCGGGTCAGCTGCCGCACCTCCTGGTCGACCGGCGCGTAGCCGAAGTCGCTGCTCCACGCCACGCGGAGACCACGCAGGTCGGCATCGCACGCCGCGACGTAGTCCTCAGGCGGGCTGTCCAGCGTGAGGGGATCGCGAACATCGGGCCCGGCCATCACGTTCAACAACAAGGCCGCGTCGCGGACCGTGCGGCTGATCGGCCCATTGTGCGAGCGCGCCGCCCAGAAGTCCGGATTCGGCCAGTACGGCACGCGACCGAACGACGGCTTCAGCCCGAAAACACCGCACAGCGCTGCTGGGATGCGGATCGAGCCCGCCCCATCCGAGCCGTGCGCGAGCGGCCCGATGCCAGCGGCGACGGCCGCGGCGGCGCCGCCGCTCGAGCCACCGGGTGTCCGCTCCACGTTCCACGGATTCCGACTTGCCGGCATCAGCAAGTTGTCGGACATGTCTTTGTGGCCCATGTTCGGCGTGTTGGTCTTGCCAAAGATGAGTGCGCCGGCGGCGCGCACTCGACCGGCGACCGCGCCGTCTTCGGTTGGCACGGTGTGCTCGAAGAACTTCGAGCCAAGGGTGGTCCGCAGACCAGCCGTCTGCTCGAGGTCCTTGATCGACACGGGTAGGCCGTGTAGCGGCCCGAGCTCTTCGCCGCGCACGACGGCGGTCTCGGCCTCCCTGGCCGCTGCTCGCGCGTGCTCGGCGTCCAGTGTCATGAAGGCGTGCAGCGTTGGCTGGAGCGCCTCTGCGCGCTGCAGCACCGCGTCCAGCAGCTCGACCGGCGACAGCTGCCGCTTGCGAATCCGCGCCAGCAGCTCGATCGCGGGCGTAAACACGAGGTCTGCCATGCGGCGCCAAGCATATAGTCCGGTCACGTATGCAGTCCGAGTCCTGGCCAACCTCATCTGAGGTCAACAGTGCCGTTGGCGAGCGAGTGCGACTGATGCTCGACGAGCATGGCGGCCTGGTCGGCGAAGTCGGCCTGAGCGTGTTGTGCGAGCCGCTGCGCGTCCTTGCCGCCGATGCGCACTCGCGCACTGCAGTGCTCGTTGCATGCAGCTGCCTCTCCGCTGGCGCGGATTGGCGCAGCGCGCTTTGGCCAGCCGCTGGCGCAGAGCTGATGATGGCCGCCGCGGATGTGTTCGACGACGTGGCCGACCTCGACCCTGGGTCCGAGGCAACAACGTCCGGCGGCAAGCTACTGACCGCGGCGGCCGGCCTGCTGGCGTTAGCCAGTGCTGCTCTGTTGCGTGCCGTCGACGACGGCGTCTCACCAGCGACAGCTATCGCTCTCGGCCAGTTGCACGGCACGGAGTTCGCTCGCGCCGCCAATGGTCAGGCGGCGAGCCTCGAGCCCGGACCAGTCGATGCCTTGACGGCCTACCAGCACTCGGCGTCGAAAAGCGGACCCCTCGGCTCGCTACTCGCGCAGCTCGGCGCGCGCACCGCAACCCACGACTCCGAGCTTCTCGAGCTGTATGGTCGGTTCGGCTGGTCGCTTGCCGTCCACGGCCAGATGCGGAACGACACCGGCGACGTCGACGATCCGCGCAAGGCTGACGTGCGCTCGGGTGCGCACACCGTGCCCCTTGCCTATACCGGATCGAGCGGGGCGCCGGCGGATCTGAGTGGGGAAGCGCTGGATGCGTGGGAAGCGAACGAGCGCGAGCGGATCAAGCTTGCCGGCGGCACGGCCGTTGGTGTCGCGCTCGCCATGGCCGCGCGACTGCGTGCTCTCCAGGCACTGGATGCGCTGGCCGACCGCGGCCGCCCGGTAGCCGGTCTCCGCGAACTGCTCCCGTAGCTCTTTCTGGCTACACGCAACCGTTACATACTCGTTTCAATCTTGTTTCGCGGTGCCGTGCGCGCTAAATTCGGCCACCCCGACCGACCGATAACTGATGTATGCGTCGGGGAGTTTGTGAAGGAGGTGCTCGTTTGAGCATCAACAACAACAGCCACGACCAGGACGAGGCCCAGATCATTCTCGACGCCCTGCGCGAGATCCAGACGAACCCGGAGTTGCAGGCGCAGGCCGAGAAGGACCCTGAATCAGTGCTGAACCGCCTTGGTCTGAGCGACATTGCTCGACATGCGGTTGCCGCTGGTCTGGTCGTGATGCTGGCCACGCCCGTTGTCATGCGGCCGGCGTACTGGTTCTAACTGATCCAGCACGATGAGACAGAGATGACCTGGAGTCGAATATTCGAGCTGCGGCGCGCCATGCTGGGCGCGGCCGTGGCCCTCTGGGTCATCTTGCTCGCGTTTGCGGTTGGGCGTGCCGGGATCACTGGCACGCAATGGGGCCTCTCGCTCTCAGAAGACGCCGCCGGCCGAGTTGTAGCTGCCGAGGTCACCCTTAGCGGTACCGCGGGTCCTCGTGTCTACCCTGGATTCGAGATCGTGGACCTCGATGGGACCGATCCGCATCAGTTTCTTGGTGCTTCCCTAAGTTCCGTCCACGAAGTGAGTTTCCGCGACGCCAACGGCACGCTCACCACCCTCCGAGCTGACGAGATTCCGCCGCTGAGTCTTGCGTTGTTGACAATCGGTGGCCTGCTGTTTGTGCTGCTCGGTGCGCTGGTGCACCGCTGGTCCGCCGATCCGCTGCTCGGTCGCCTCTTCCTGCTGCTGAGTTGCTCTTTCGCAACCGCGCTCGTATGTGTCCCGGCGGCCAGCCTGGGCTACCTGTGGGCGTCGCTACTGGCAGCAGCGGCCAGTTTCCTGGGTCCCGCCAGTCTGGTGGGCATCTTTATGGTCTTCCCGCACCCTTTGCGGCGCGCGCGACGCGTTGTCTTCGGGGCGCTCGCGATCGCTGCTGTCCTGACGACAGCGCAAGTCGCGGTGCAATTACTCAACATTCGATCCAACGAGCTGGACTTGCTATCCAGGGTCTCGTTGCTGGTTTCACTCGCGGCCGGGCTAGCGCTCCTGGCTCGAAGGGCGAGCAATGCATCGGATCGCCGCGCACTCATGCCGCTACTGCTAGGGTTGGCGGTTGGCGTTCTGCCGGTTGGCCTATTCTTTGCGCTCAATTCACCATCTAAGTCGCCTCAACTGTTTCAGTTGGTACTGGGCACGACGGCGGCGATTCCGCTCAGCTTTGCCTATTCAATCCTGCGACACCAGGTCTTTGGCCTGGACGCGCTGATGCGCCGCGTTCTGCTGCGCTGCAGCAATGTTGCGATTGGCGTGGGTCTGTTTTTCGCGCTGTGGTGGGCCGCTGGTCTGCTCCTCGATCTGACCGAGGCAGCCCTGGTCGCCGCGGCGCTGACCACGCTTGCCGCGCCGAGCGTGTCAGCGCGCGCCGATGCGCTCCTCAATCGCTGGTTGTATCCGCCCTTTCATCGCCTGCTGCACGCGCACGAGCGTTTCGATGCTGACAATCCGCACGCGCTGGGCGCCGCGCTCGCGGTTCGACTACGCGAGCTGGTCACCGTGTCGTGGGCCGCGTGTCTGGTGATCGAGGACAACGATGCCGATTGGCTGTCTGGCCATGCCCGTGTGCTCGGATCGGATGGTCTGCTGCCAGCGTGGCTCGGCGGATCCGTTGCGGGTCGACAGCTGCTTGCGCAAGCCGCAATCACACCAATTCGACGCGCCGGGCGCCTTGTGGGGCTGCTCGCTGCGGGGCCTCGCCTGGACGGCTCCGAGCTTAGCCGGCTCGAGCGCCAGACCATGGAAGTGCTCGCCGGCAACGTCGCGGCCCTCCTGGATGCCGCGCTGCTGCGCGAGCGGGCCGAGGACGAGGTTCGCTTCCGCCAGGGCGTTACGCGATTGACGCATGATCTGGCCGCCGCCGCGACGGTCCTCGACGTGTTGCGCTCCACCGCCGAACACGCCGCCAGCCTGCTCAAAGCGGATTCCGCGGGCATCTGGCGCTGCGACCCCGACGGACCGGTCGGCCTGATCGGCGAGACGGATGTCGACGGCGCAGCCAACATGTTGCACGAGCTGATCGATCCCACCCGCGTCGGGCTGCGCGACGAGTGGACCGAGCTGACCGCGGACGGTCGAGCCCTCGTATTTGGTCTGGGCGTGGACGGCGCCGCGCCGGACGTCTGTCTGGCCTTTCGAGCAGTTGACGCCCCACGCTTCGGCGCCCGTGAAGACCGACGCGCCCGCGAGATCGCCGAGCACGTCAATGTTGCGGTGCGGCGTGCCGCCGAGCGCGAGCACCTCGAGGACCAGCTGCGCCACCAGGCGTTCTACGACTCGCTGACGAGCTTGCCCAATCGCGCACTGTTCGTGGACCGCGTCGAGCACGCTGTCGCGCGTTCGGAGCGACTCGGCGATGAGGTGGCAGTGCTGTTCGTCGACCTGGATCGGTTCAAGGTCATCAACGATAGCCTCGGCCATGCCGCTGGCGATGAATTGCTGATGAAGGTCGCGACTCGCCTGCGCGAGTCCCTGCGCAGCAGCGACACCATCGCGCGGCTGGGCGGTGATGAGTTCACGGTCCTACTCGAAGGCCCCAACGCGAAAGAGCAGGCAGTCAAAGCTGCCAAGCGCATTCTGGCGACGCTGCAGGCGCCATTTGTTCTCGATGGCCAGGATGCGTATATCTCAGCCAGCATCGGCATCGCCGGCACCAGCCATGCCGCGGCGCCGGGTCGTGACCTGATGCGGGAAGCGGACATCGCGATGTATCGCGCCAAAGGCGCGGGGCGCGCTCAATTCGCGATCTACGAGGAGCGCATGAGCCGCCTACCGACGGCGCACCTGCACCTCGAGAGTGATCTGCACCGAGCGCTGGAGCGAGGCGAGCTGCGTGTCCACTACCAGCCCATCTTCGCGCTGAGCGATGGCCACATTACGGCCATGGAAGCCCTGGTGCGCTGGGAGCACCCCGTCAAGGGTCTCGTCTCGCCTGCCGACTTCATCCCGCTCGCCGAAGACACCGGCTTGATTGTGCCGATTGGCGCCTGGGTGCTTGGCGAGGCCTGCGCGCGCATGCGCGAGTGGCAGCAGCAATTCCCCCATGTGCCGCCGCTCAACGTGAGTGTCAATCTGTCCGCACGACAGTTCCAGGACCCCGAGCTGATCGAGCACGTGCAGGAGGCCCTGACACGGGCGCAGCTCGATCCCGATCACCTGCAGCTGGAGATCACCGAAAGCGCCGTCATGCACGACGCCGAGGCCACCATCTCCAAGCTGCACGAGCTCAAGGCACTCGGCATCCGTCTCGCCATGGACGACTTCGGTACCGGCTACTCCTCGCTGGCCTACCTGAAGCGCTTCCCGATCGACGTGCTCAAGATCGACCGCTCGTTCGTCAGCGGCCTGATCGATGGCCGGCACGACCTCGCGATCGTCCAGAACGTCATTGGTCTCGCCAAAGCGCTCGGGTTGACCACGACCGCCGAGGGCATCGAGGAGCGCTCACAGTGGATGATCCTCAAGCAGCTCGGCTGCGAGAACGGCCAGGGCTTCATCTTCTCCAGGCCACTGGCCACCGCGGACGTCCCCGCGCTGCTGGAAGAAGAAGGCACCCCGCCGGTCGAGTTTCTTCTGCGAGCTGCCTGACCGGCGGCGCCAACAATCGAGGGCTCCCTCTCCCTCTGGGAGAGGGCGGGGTGAGGGTTGGCCGACCCCTACATCAGCTCGCGCACCAGCGCCGCGCCTGTCTCGCCATCAATCCCAATCGGGCGTCGCGCCAACCCACCGCCTTCGAACAGCACCGGCTCCTGCTCGTCCAGAGATGGCAGGTCAGAGCGCTGCCAGAAGAGCCCGATCGGAAGCTCGTCGCCCCACTCGTAGGCACGCTGCATGGCGAGCGTGAAGTCGGTTGGATCGTGGGCGGAATCTTCGAGCTTGGTCACGCGCTGCTTGAAGAACTCGTGCGTGTTGTCGCGATTGAAGGTCACGCACGGTGAAAACGTGTCGATCAGCGCGAAGCCGCGGTGCTGGATGCCGCCTTTGATCAGGTCGGTGAGGTGCCGTACCTGCCCCGTGTAGCCGCGCGCAACATACGTCGCGCCAGCCGTGATGGCCAGTGGAATGGGATTGATGGGGTTCTCGACCGAACCGTAGGGGGTGCTCTTGGTCCGCATACCCTTGGTGCTGGTCGGCGAGAGCTGCCCGGTCGTCAGGCCGTAGATCTGATTGTCCATGACGATGTAGGTCAGGTCGACGTTGCGCCGCATCGTGTGCAGGAAGTGGTTGCCGCCGATGCCGTAGCCATCGCCGTCACCACCCGTGACCACGACCTTCAGCTCGTGATTGGCCAGCTGTGCTCCCGTGGCTACCGCCAGCGCGCGGCCGTGCAGCGTGTGCATGCCATACGTGTTGATGTAGCCAGGCAAGTTCGACGAACAGCCAATGCCGCTGATCGTCAACACCTCGTGCGGGTACAGCCCCAGCTCGGCGATGGCCTGCTTGAGAGCGTGCAGGACCCCGAAATCGCCGCAGCCGGGGCACCAGTCGGGATCAGCGTGACCCTTGAAGTCTTTGATGGTGAGCGCCGGGCGCTCCTCGATCTCAACAAGCATATAAGTCTTTTAAACCCCTAAACCATGATCTCGTGGGTGGGCACAAACTGTTCAGTCGTGCCGGCCAGGATTGCTTTGACGCCGTCGACGATGTGATGCGGCATGAACGGCTCACCATCGTACTTACGAATGTGGCCTTTGGCTTCGAAACTGGTCTCTGAGCGCAGGTAGCGCGCGAACTGACCGCTGTAGTTGTTTTCTACGATAATGACGCGCTTGCTGCTTGCTAACTGTTCGAGAATCGCTTCGCTATGGAGCGGGACCAGCCACTTGACTTGCAGGTTATTCGCCATGATGTGCTCTTGATCGCGCAGCTGCTCCATGGCCTCTTGAATCACACCTTCGGTCGAGCCCCAGCCCAGGAGCGTGACGTCGGCCTCGTCCGGCCCGAACAACCGCGGCGGGTCGATGAGCGGCAGGATGCCAGCCATCTTGCGCATGCGCTTCTCGTGCATCGCGCGCCGCTTATGGGGATTGGTGAACTCGTCGCTGATGAGGCCACCTTCCTCGTCGTGCTCATCGGTTGCCACCACGTGCACGAAACCGGGTGTACCCGGGATCGCGCGGGCAGAAATGCCGCTGTCGGTAAGCTCGTAGCGCTTGTAGACGGCTTCGTCCGGCCCAGGCACGTGCCCATTCGACGCGATCAGCTCACCCCGATCGATCGGCACCACGAAGTCGAGCGCCGCCGGATCGACACTGGAGCGTCCCTCTGAGAGCACCAGGTCGGACAGGATGATGCCCGGGCACTGGAAGCGGTCCGTGAGGTTGAACAGCTCAGGCACGATCTTGAAGCAGTCTTCGATCGTGGTCGGCGCCACGATGATGCGCGGGTAATCGCCCTGGCCCGCGCCAAGCACCTGCCACAGGTCGCCCTGCTCGGTCTTGGTCGGCACGCCCGTCGCCGGGCCAGCCCGCTGCACGTCGATGCAGACGAGCGGGATTTCCATCATCGACGCTGCGCCGAGCGCCTCGGTCATCAAGGCGAAGCCACCGCCCGACGTCGCGCACATCGCGCGCGTGCCCGTGTGGGCGGCACCAATGGTCATGTTGATCACGCCCAGCTCGTCTTCAACCTGGCGCACCATGATGCCGAGCTGTCGGGCGTGTCGGGCGAACCAGTGCAGCACGCCTGTGGATGGGCTCATCGGGTAGGCGGCATAGAACCGCACGCCAGCCGCCGCGCCACCCATGGCCAGCGCCGAATTGCCGTCCACGAACGCGAGCGGCTGCCCACCGAAGGGCAACGTGATCGCAAATGGCTGAAAGCGTGCTGCAGCCAGGTCGTACCCTGCGCGAGCGACGCCGACGTTCTCGTCGATCGCCGCCTGGCCTTTCTTCTCGAACTGCAGCGTCAGGATCTCTTCCAGCGGACCGAAGTCGACGCCGATCAGCTGCAGGACCGCGCCGAGCGCGATCGTGTTCTGCACCAGATCGCCCTTCGCGTTCGGCGCCAGGTCTTTGACGGAAAACGGGCAAAGCTGCACACCAGCTTGGGGCGTGCCCGGATGAATCTTGTCCTCGTTGTAGAGCACCACCGACCCTGGCCCCATCAGCTCCAGGTGGCGATCCATCGTGTCCTGGTTGAGAGTGATCAGCAGGTCGAGTTTGTCGCCCGTGCTGAGCAGCGGGCCGTTACTCACCCGCATGGTCAGGAAGATGTGCCCGCCGCGAACGATCGATTGATAAGCGTTGTAGGTCTTGAGGTGCAGCCCTCGGCGAACGAAGATTCGCGCGAGCACATCCCCCGGCGTGGCAATCCCCTGTCCGGCCGCGCCGCCAATAGCCAATGCGAGGCTTATATCAGCCATAGACTTTGACGATACCTGTTTGAGGCGCAGCCTTGCTAGGTATCGCTATCACAGTTCAGCCGGCGCGCTTCTGGTCCTGGCGCCGGGCAAGGAAGCGCTGGTGAGCCGCCGCGCGCCGTTTGGACTCAATCGCCAGTGTCCCCAATGCGGTCTAACCAGCGTACCAATTGGCAAGCGCAACCGTAGCGAAAACCCCGGGCGTAGAACGCCGCCCGTGTCGGCCAGGGGGATAGCGCCAACTGCTCGCGGTAGGAGCGTTCGGCTGGTCGGGCGCAGCCCGGCGCGGGTCAGGCCGAAAGGTCGCCGAGCGCTCGCCTGACGGCGATGACCACGTCGTCCAGTACTTCGGTTGACACCCGTCCGCGTGGCGCGCTTTCGAGGAAGTCTTCGTCGAAGGTCGTGAGCTCCTCGCAAAAGAGCACGCTCTCATGGTGAAGCCCGGTGCCGTGTGCGGAAATGACCAGGCGGGTGGGTCCGAGATTCCCAGCCAAGAAGATCGGCACGACCATCACGTGGTCACGCGCACGGTTCCTGACGTCCGCGGAGACGATCAGCACGAAACGAGGCTGATGCGGGTCGCTGGGCTGGCCAGGCAGCTGCGCCAGCCAAACTTCGCCTCGCCGTGCTCGAGACATGACTACGGAGTCGGTTCGAGTCGCCGTCCCGCCGCGCTTCGCCGAACCGCGTCCCAAGCTACTCGTTCGTGGGTACTCACTCCGTCGGGTTCGGCGAATTGTCGCTCCATCGCGCGTTCCAACTCGCGTGTTCGCCACAGTCGCAGCGCTTCATCGAGGACCGCGCTTCGGTCCAGCTCCGGATGCGCCGCTACGTGAGCGTCGACGGCTGCCAGCAATTCAGGATCGAGCGTCGCGGTCACTTTGGGCCGCCGCCGCGGCCGGGCCTCGGCCCTCACGCCGACACTATACCCGACACTGTGTCCGACACGGAGTATGGCAAAGCGCAAGCGGCGCAGGATTCAATCTCAAAAATGGGAGCCGACGAAGGGATTCGAACCCCCGACCCATGCTTTACGAAAGCATTGCTCTACCCCTGAGCTACGTCGGCTGGTGAGTCACCAAGTATATCAATGGGGTTCGGGGCAGATCGAGTGGATGGTGGTCCCAGATCCAGGGTATTGTGCGCCAGGGCGCTGGTGCAGCGGTGGCTTGGCGGGCATGGGCGCTCGCGGCGCCAGAGGGGGCGGTGGTAGCGCCCTTGACGTAGTCGGCGTAGCGGATCGGGTCGGCGGTGATGTTGAAGGTTGACCGCGCGGGCGCGTGCTCGAGGGCGGCGAGGATCGCTGCGGCCAGGTCCTGGGGTGGAGCGGAGGGCCAGGCCGCGCACCTCATGCCCGGCTCCCTCAAGCACGGGCACAAGGGCACGGCCAAGGACGCCGGTGGCCCCAACGACGAGAATCCGCACGTGGGCGGTTACGCCACCAGGCGGTACCCGTCGGCGCCCCCCGCGACGTCATCGGCGCAGGTCGTACAGACGGTATGAGTCGCCTGACAGTCTTCGCAGAAGACCTGGCGCCCCTCCACAACGAAGCGGCCGCAGAAGGCACACTCGGCGTCCATGGCAGGTGCAGGTGTACTGCTTCATTGCTTGCGAGGCTGTCGCGGGCTGGTTGCTTGCTGGTAGAGGCGCTGGCCTCAGGGCTTCGTCGCTGGCCCCGACGTCGACGGGATTTTGAGCGTCTGGCCGATCTGGAGTTTGCCGGGATCGTCGATGTTGTTGACGGCCATCAGGTCCTCGGTCTTGACGCGGAACTTTTGCGCGATCGAGGCGGGGTTATCACCAGCCTGGACGATGTACGTTTGCTCGACCGGGCTGGGGCTGGGTGATGGCACCGGCGCCACAACGCGGATGGGCGTGTTCGTCGGCGGGTTGGCGAGGGATGCCACGCGGCTCTGGCCAGTGGCCCAGTTCAGGCCGACGTACAGGAAGGCGGCGATTGCCACCACGACCACCACGAAGCCGATGATGTACGGGCCGGTCTGGCGGTCGCGGCGGGCCTGGCCGCCATAGACGGGGTGGCGGTGGGCCTGGCGTGCGGGTCGGCCGCCGCGAAAGCGATCGCGCCAATCGGGCGGACGGCGTCCGTCGGCCATGCTGTTGAGGCGCAATGATAACCGGCCCTTCGCCGCGGGCCGTCGCAACTTCTGCCGCTAGTCTTCCTGGTCCAACTCGAACGCGGTGTGGAGCACCTGCACGGCGTCTTCAGCCCGGTCGCGCGGAATGACGCAGGTGATCTTGATATCTGACGTACTGATGATCGTGATATTGATGGCCGCGCGCGCGAGGGCGCCGAACATCCGCGCCGCGTAGCCCGGCGCGCTCTGCATGCCCGTGCCGACGATGCTCACCTTTGCCAGATCGTCAGCGGCATCCACGTGGGAGGCCCCGATGCGCGGCGCAACCTCGTTGGTTAGCGCAACGGCCTTCTCGAGCGAACCGCGGGAGACAGTAAAAGACAGGTCGGTGGTGCCGTCGGCGCCCGACGACTGCGCGATGGTGTCCACACTGATGTTGGCTTCGGCCAGCGGTTCGAAAATGGCCGCGGCGATGCCGGGCCGATCGGGCACGCGCATCAGCGTGATGCGGGCAACATCCGTGTCGTGCGCGATGCCGCGCACGTTCCGACGAATCTCCATTGGCATGGGCGCATCTCCGTTCGGGAGACGATGGATGAGCGTGCCGGGCGCCTCGCTGAACGACGATGACACCAGGATCGGCATCTCGTGCAGCTCCGCCAGCTCGACGGCACGCGGGTGCATGACCCGCGCTCCTAATTGCGCGAGCTCCAACATTTCTTCGTAGCCGATCTCGGTGACTTTGCGGGCCGAGGGAACCACCCGCGGATCCGCCGTGTAGATGCCCTCGACATCGGTCAGAATCTCACACCGCACAGCCCCGAGGGCACACGCCAGGGCGACGGCGGTGGTATCCGAGCCGCCGCGACCGAGCGTCGTGATGTCCATGTCTTCGGTGACGCCCTGAAAGCCGGTCACGATGGCCACCCTGCCGCGCGCAAGCTCGGACAGAATGCGATCCGGGTGGATATCGGTGATTCGGGCGCGGGAAAAAACCCGCGTGGAGCGGATGCCGGCCTGGGACGCGGTCAGCGCCACCGCCGGCTGATCCAGGGCGTGCAGCGCCATCGCAAACAAGGTCGCACTCACCGTCTCGCCCGTAGACAACAGCAGATCGAGCTCGCGCTCGTCAGGCCGGCTGGAGACTTGATAGGCAAGCTTGATCAGCTCATCGGTGGTGTCGCCCATCGCGGAGACCACTACGACCACCGGCTGACCACTCCGCACGAGCTGATGCACCCGCGCCGCCGCGGCCCGAATCCGTTCCGCAGTCGCCAGCGACGAGCCGCCGAACTTCTGCACGATCAGCCGCTCAGCCGACGACATGCGCTCCTCGACCGGTCACGCCAAGCAGCAACGTCGAGCCCGGCAGTCCGAGCCCTTGGAGGGCAGCGGCGACGGAGTGTGCCATGGCATCGTCGGTGACGAGGGCTGACACGGATGGTCCTGCGCCGGAGGTATAGACGGCGAGCGCTCCGGCCTGCATAGCGGCATCGAAAAGCGTACTGCCAGCCGGGTAGAGCGGCAGTCGATAGGGTTGGTGCAGACGGTCACGCGTCGCTTCCTCGAGCAGCGCCAGGTCGCCTGAGGCCAGCGCGGCGATCAGCAGACTGGAGCGCGCCACGTTGAACAGGGCGTCTTCGAATGGGACCGAGCGCGGCAGAAGCGCGCGGGCGTCGGTGGTCAGAATGTGCTGCTCGGGGACGAAGACCACCACCCTCAGCGGCCTGGGGAGTGGCACGCGCGCGTGCGCAACCCGACCAGCCGCGTCAGTTGTTGCGACCTGGACTCCGCCCAGCAGGCACGGCACCACGTTGTCAGGATGCCCTTCCAGGCGGGTGGCGATGTCCAGCAGCGTCGACTCTGGCAACGCATCGCCGAGGCAGCGATTGGCGATCAGCAAGCCGCACGCGATCGCGGTCGCGCTGCTGCCGAGGCCCCGGCCTTGCGGCACATCGTTCTTCGACTGGAGGGCAAACCGCTGCAGCGGCGCGCCGACTGCTTCGAACACGGCCTGCGCGGCACGCTCGGTGAGGTCGGGTGCTGTGTCCAGCGACGCCGGAGTGGCAACGACTTCGTTCCACAGGTCGAGGGCCATGCCCAAACAGTCGAAGCCCGAGCCCAGGTTGGCGCTGGTGGCTGGCGCGCGCACCACGATGGAGCTGGTCACGGGCAGCGAGACGTCAGCGCGGCGTAAACGCGGTCGACCAGGACAACTGCTGATCGTCCACCTGGGCGAAGACGTGTACCTGGACTGGGAACCCGGGCGTCGCCTGGCCGACGTTGAAGGTGATCGTGGCCGCGCCACTGGCATCCGTCTTGACTGCGCCACTGGCCGGCCACCGCTCCGCGGTCGTGCGATATTCGACCGTGGACCAGACATCCAGGTTGGCGGCGGGTTGGCCATCGCGGCGCAAGCGGATCACGATGCTCTCGGGCGCGTTCTGGGCGGGATTGGCGCTGGAAACCGACACGCTCGAGCCCGCGAAGCGGTCAGCCAGGCCGGGTGCGATCGTCGGCGTCGGCACGCGCGTTGCCGACGGCAGCGCGGTGGGCGTCGTGTCGAGCGCCCGCCGCGCGCTCGAGTTCACCGGCAGGACATTCGACAGCGTGTTCAGGGCGGACAGGTTGATCGACAGCCGCGGCAGGATGAGCAACGTGCCCGCGGCGATCGACAGCGCCACCACCACGAGCAGGATGAGCACGTCGCCACGGCCGGTATAGCGCGGCTGCACCGCGTGGCGCGGTCGGCTGCGGCGGGTGACCCGCGCGGGACCCTTGGCTCCACTCTGATAGGCCATGGGGGCGGCAGGCGCCGACAGCAGCGAGGTGCGAGAGCGGTCGTACTCGGCGCGCCGAACGGGATTGCCGAGCACTTCGTAGGCCATGTTGAGCTGACGCAGGGCGGCGATGTCGCTGGCGCCGCTGCCCAGCAGCCGTGCTGCCTGGCGGCGGTACGTTGTCTGGATCTCGCCGTCCGACACGGACGGGTCCAGCCCCAGCACGGCGTACAGGCCAGGGTCGGGCGCAGTGCGCGGCCCCGGCGAATGCACCAACGACACGCCGTTGGTCTCGTCGGAATGGGCTAACGCGGGTTCGGCTTCGGATTCAGGCAGAGCGGATGTATTAGCTACAAGATGTGAAGCAGGCGCCGCGCGTTTGGAACGGCGAGGCACAGGCCCTCATGGTACAGCTTGAAGCCCCCACCCTAGCCCTCTCCGAGAGGGACAGTGGACTGGCGGTAGCCCATCTCCTCGAGCACGTCGACGGCGGCTCGGGCATCGTTCCAGGGGCGGCGTTCATCACCCACCACCATGCGCTGCTCGTGGCCTTTGCCAGCCAACAGGACCGCATCGCCAGGCTCGGCGCGCTCCATGAGCAGTTGAATCGCGGCACGCCGATCGAGCTCGATCGTGAAGTTGCGCGCGGGCGCGGCGCCTTCGGCAATCTTTCTGGCGATCAGCGCGGGGTCTTCGTGACCGGGATCGTCCATGCTGATCGCAAAGAAGTCCGCCTTGTGCGCGGCGAGCGCGCCCATCACTGGCCGATTGGCGGCATCTCGACCACCGGCTAGACCGAAGACCAGAAACACCCGCTTCGCGCCCAGGTCGCGCAGGCTGTCGAGCGCCCGCTCGAGCGCTTGCGGCGTATGGGCAAAGTCGATCACGACCGCGAACGGCTGGCCGACGTCCACCAGGTTCATGCGGCCCGGCACGGGCGGCTGCTGTCGAGCGGCGCGGCAGAGGTCGTCCAGGGTGGCGCCGAAGTAGGTAGCGGCGCCGTAGGCGGCAAGCCAGTTGGCGACGTTGAAGCGGCCGATCAATTGCGACTGGATCGTCGTGTCGCCGACAAGGAACGTCGTCCCGCGCGGTGAGAGCGCGATGGCCGAAGCGGTGACATCGGCGGTGCCCGCCAGGCCGAAACGCAGCACTCGAGCCACGGTCGACGCGGCGAAGAACTCCACGTTCGCATCATCGGCGTTGATCACGGCCAGGCCGTCCCGCGGCAGCACTGAAAACAGGCGTGCTTTGGCCGCGCGGTAGGCCTCGAACGTACCGTGGAAGTTGATGTGCTCGGGGCTCAGGTTGGTGAAGACCGCGACCTTGAAACTCACGCCATGGACGCGATCCAACTCGAGCGCGTGCGAGCTGGTTTCGAGAACGCAGACATCCAGGCCCGCGTCGCGCATCTCGGCCAGCGTGCGCTGCACCACGGGTGCTTCGGGCGTGGTGTGGTCGACGGCGTTGGGCCGCACCTCGCTGCCGATCTTGGTGTTGACGGTGGTGAGCCAGCCCGTGCGCAGTCCGTGCGCTTCGAGGATGGCGCTCAACAACTGCGTGGTCGAGGTTTTCCCGTCCGTGCCGGTGATGCCGATCACGGGCAGCGTCGAGGACGGGTGGTCGTAAAAGGCGGCGGCCAGCTCCGCCAACTCCAGCCGCGAGGCCGAAACGGCAGCCGCGGCGCCGCGCTCGATCGCCCGCGGCAGGAACTCGCGACCATCGCGCTCGAAGCCGCTTACCGCGACGAAGAGGTCGCCAGGCTCTAGTTGTCGCGAGTCCTGGGTGATGCCGCTGACCAGCGACTCGGACGTACCGTGGAGCAGCCGGGCGCCTGGCGCGTGCGCGAGCAATTCATCGACTCGCTTCGAGCGCATCTTCCTACAATTTACCCGCGGTGCTCCAGACCACTCTGTCGCTCCAGGAACAGCTCAAGCGGCTGCCTGACAAGCCCGGCGTCTACAAGTTCTACGACGCCAAGGGCGCCCTGCTGTACGTCGGCAAGGCCAAGTCGCTGCGCAGCCGCGTGCGCTCCTACTTCCTGAAGACGGCAACGATCGAGCCGCACAAGCAGCACATGGTCACTGAGGTCGCCGACATTCAGTACCTGCTGGCCGAGACGCCAACGATGGCGCTGCACTTCGAGGCCGACCTCGTTCGCCACGAGCAACCGCGCTACAACGTCAAGCTGCGTGACGATAAACATTACCCATATATCCGCATCAACGTGCACGAGCCGTGGCCAACAACGATGGTTGCGCGGAAGATGCAGCGCGACGGGGCGCGGTACTTCGGGCCGTTCACGGATGCGTCATCTGTGCGCCAGACACTCGACACGATCAATCGCCTCTTCCCGCACATTCTGTGCAATCGAGTGATCACCGGCAACGATCCGCGCGCGTGTTTGTACTACCACATCAAGCGTTGTCCTGCGCCTTGCATCGGCGCGATCAACAACGCCGACTACCGGCAGATCGTCGACCAGATGATCGGCTTTCTCGACGGCAAGTCCGACAAAGTGCTGCACGAGCTGAGACAGCAGATGCTCGATGCCGCGGAGAAACTTGAGTTCGAGCGCGCGGCAGATTTAAGGGATAGGGTTCGGGCCGCTGAGCGCGTCGTCACGCAGCAGCAGATCGTGTACTCCTCGATCTCCGACGAGGACATCGTGGGTGTCCACCACGAGGGCCCGTACTCGTGCGTGCAGGTGTTCCTGATTCGCGGCGGGCGACTGATCGCGCGGGAGCACTTCGTCCTCGAAGGCCAGGGCGAGGAGAGCGAGGAAGAGATCGTCTGGGCATTCGTCGTCCAGTACTACAGTCGGAGCTCGGATATCCCCGACGAGGTGGTGCTGCCCGACGAGCTGGAGGACATGGAGTCCATCCGAGTCTGGCTGTCCGATCGGCGACGAGAGCTGGGCACCTTCCGCCGCAAGGTGCGCGTGACCGCGCCTCGCACGGGTGAAAAGCGCAAGGTGGTGGAGCTGGCGACGACGAACGCGCGCGAGGTGCTGGCCAACCTGCAGCAGCAGTGGCTCGCGGATGAGGCGCGCACGACCGGCGCGGTGGTAGAGCTCCAGGAGCTGCTCAATCTACCGCAGCTGCCCAATCGCATCGAGTGCTACGACATCTCGCATGTGCAAGGCACCAACCAGGTCGGCAGCATGGTGGTGTTCGAGAATGGGCAGCCGCGACGCTCGGCATATCGACGCTTCAAGATCAAACACGAGCTCGGCAACAACGATTTTCTCAGCATGCAAGAGGTGGTCGGCAGACGCTTTCGTCGGGCGCTGGCTGGACAGCTGCGGCGGACACCCGAAGCGGGCGCCTGGGACGATGCTCCCTCAGAAGACGGTGCGGACGAGCCAGAGGCGAAGTGGGCGGAGATGCCCGAGCTGGTGATCATCGACGGCGGCAAAGGCCAGCTCAATGCCGCACTCGAAGTGCTGGATGGCATGGAGATTACCGAGCTGCCGGTGGTCGGGTTGGCCAAGGAGAACGAGGAGATCTTCGTCCGCGATCGCGCCACGGGCCGAGCAAAGATGGACCCCGTGATCTTGCCGCGAACGTCCCAGGCGATGTACCTGGTGCAGCGCATTCGCGACGAGGCGCACCGCTTTGCGATCACCTACCACCGCCAGGTGCGTGGTCGGACGGGGCTACGTTCGGCGTTGGATGAAGTGCAGGGCATCGGCCCGAAGCGCAAGCGCGAGCTCTTGCGGCGGTTCGGGTCGGTGCGCGGTATTCGCTCAGCCACGCTCGAAGAGCTCGCCGCGGTGCCAGGCATGACACTGAATCAGGCGCGCATCCTGAAGACGGTGCTATAGGACGTGCGGCGCAGCCGCACTCCCTTCCAAAACGTTCGCCGGGAAGACGGCCAACCTACCGTTCGCAGCCAAGTGCCCCCGGCCGTCTTCCCGGCGCATACTGTCGGCGGATGCTCATCCTCGCGTTCCACGGCGTCGCTGGCGGTCTCGACGAGCTGGTCATAGCCGTCGTTGCCATAGGCGTGCTGTGGCTGGCGGTGAAGCTGGCCGGGAAGAAGCCCGCGAGCGAGGAGGACGAGAACGCGGCCACGGAAGTTGAAGAAGAACAGCAGCCTGGCTCCGCGGCGCCCACGCGATGAAACTGGGCCTCGCACTCGTTGCGAGCCTGTTCCTCGCGAGCTGTCAGGCACCTGGGGGACCAACCGCGAACTCCACCACCAGCTCGGGCAGTCAGGGACGCCTGGCATGGCCGAAGGACGGCGATCTGTGGGTCTACGACGTCGCCGCGAAGCAGCAGCAGAAGATCACCAACTTGCCCGCGGGGGCGGCGGTTACGGGCGCTTCGTGGTCACCAGACGGAAAGCGCATCGTCTACAGCCAGTTCTGGCGGCGGCCCAACGAGCGCGCGAGCGGCGCGGACCTTTTCGTGAGCAATGCCGACGGCTCCAATCCGCAGATCTTCGCCGAGCGCGACGCCGCCAATGGCGTGGTCGAGTCTCCGGAGTGGGCGGACACCGGTCGCGTGTACTACTCGGTGCGCCACACGCAGGCTGGGCGCGAGTCGCTGCAGGTGGTACGGCAGGCGGAGGGTGGTCAGCCGGAGGTGCTCATCGATGGCGGCTACAACCCCAGCATCTCGCCGGACGAGTCGGTCCTGGTCTACCTGCGCAACACACGCGCCGGGCAATCGATAATGAAAAAGGTCCTGGGCCTGCCCGGCGAGGGGTGTGAGCTGATGAACGACCAGGTCTTCCAATACCTTTCGCAGCCACGCATCTCGCGCGACGGCACGAAGGTCGCGCTCGGAGGCAGCGGCGAGCCGAATACGCAGCCGAGCGGCTGTGCCGGCGCTGCATCGCCCAAGCCCGCCGGCGCGCCACCGCTGCTCAATCTGCTGACGTTTTTCGAGCCGCGCGTCGCCTACGCTGCCCTCGCGCACGGGCTACCCGCAGACGTCTACACGCTGAATCTAGACGGCAGCGGTCTGACGCGGGTTGCCGATATCAAGGACGACGATCCGACCGTCGCGTGGTCACCCGACGGATCGCGGCTGGCGATCTTCGGCATTGGCGGGCTGTACGTGGTCGACGCCAAGGGCGGACCGACGACGAAGCTGGTCGAGCAAGGTGGCTACGGCGGCCTCGACTGGACCAGGTGAGGCGCAACATCCTGCTTCCACGCGCGATCGACAGCCTGTGCGAGCTCCGCCAGGTCGGCCACGTTTTCGAACACTGACGTCGCGCGGCGGGCCTTGTCCGCCTGAGGTGGCTGCGACGAGATGCGCAGCGCGGCCTGCTCGGGAGTGAGTCCGCGGCTGTGCTGCAAACGTTGCTGCTGCAGTTCGGGCGAGCAGGTGACGACCCACACAGCGTCGCAGCGGTCGGCCAGGCCCGCTTCGATCAGGCGAATGGCATCCAGCACGACGACAGGCGCCGACGTCTCGGCGATGTGCTGCTCGATGGCTGCGCGCACGCCCGGGTGGAGAATCTGCTCCAGCTCGTGCAGCGCCGCCGCGTCAGACAGCATGCGATCGCCCAGGCGCCGCCGATCGATCGTCCCTTCGGAGGTCAAGAGGTCCGTGCCGAAGCGCGCGGCAATGGCCGAAGTCTCAGGGGTGCCGGCCGCATACAGGGCGTGCACAAGCCGATCGGCGTCGACGTAGTCGGCGCCATATTGCTCGGCCAGCAACTGCCCGACGGTACTCTTGCCACACGCGATATTGCCGGTCAGCCCAAGCAGGAAGGCCACGAATGTGCGGTCTGTTATACATACGTCGCGACTCATGCATCTGAAGCCGACTGCCGATAACACCATCGTGCTGAAGTCGCCGCGTGAGATCGCCATCATGCGCGATGCGGGCAAGATCGTCGCGGCGGTGACGGCTGAGCTGGAGCGGCGCGCTGAGCCCGGCATGACCACCCGCGACCTCGACCAGATCGCGGCGCAGATGTTCCAGGCGGCTGGCGCGGAGTCGACGGCGCTGGGCTACTTCGGCTACCCGGGCCACATCTGTGTCTCGGTCAACGACGAGGTCGTGCACGGCATCCCTGGCCCGCGCAAGATCAAGCGCGGTGACCTGCTCAAATGCGATGTGGCGGCACGCTACCGCGGCTATGTTGCCGACACCACGCACTGCTTCGCGGTGGGTGGAATGGCCGCGCTCCCCGAGCGCGTTCAAGAGCTGGTGCAGGTGACGCAGGAGGCGCTGTTCTATGGCATCCAGCAAGCCAAGCCGGGCAATCGCCTGAGCGACATCGGCGCCGCGATCGAATCCCACGTAAACGACCACGGCATGTCGGTGGTGCGCGACTTCGTCGGGCACGGCGTCGGCCGCAACATGCACGAGGCGCCGCAAGTCCACCACCACGGCCCACCCGGACGGGGACCCGTCCTGCGACCAGGCATGTGCCTGGCGATCGAGCCACAGGTGAACCTCGGCTCGCCAGCAGTGCGGATGCTCGACGATGGCTGGACCGCGGTCACGCTCGACGGCAGCCTGAGCGCGCATTTTGAGCACACCGTGGCCATCACCGCCGACGGTCCGCTGGTCCTGACACTCGCGGATGAGGAGGTCGTCGGCGACTCGGGGCTACACTAAGCTAATGGCAGTCACGGCCCCGCAGACGACCATCGACGAAGCATTCCGCAAACGATTCGCTCGCTCAGCGGAGCTGTACCGGCGCTCCCGAGACGCCATCGCGGGCGGCATCACCCACGATAGCCGCGCCTTCGCGCCCTTTCCGATCTACATCGAGCGGGCGGACGGAGCCCGCAAGTGGGACGTCGATGGCAACGAGCTGGTCGACCACTGGATGGGCCACGGCGCGCTCATCCTGGGCCACGGGCATCCGCAAGTCGTCGCGGCGGTCGCGGAACAGGTGCACCGCGGAACGCATTACGGCGCTTGCCATGAGCTAGAGATCGCCTGGGCCGAGCAGATCTGCCGCATGATCCCGAGCGCCGAGTGGGTGCGCTTCACGATGAGCGGCACCGAGGCGACGATGCTCGCCCTGCGCGATGCCCGCGCCTTCACCGGGCGCGAGAAGATCATCCGCTTCGCCGGGCACTTTCACGGCTGGCACGACTATGCGATGGCGGGCTATCAGCCACCCTTCGATACGCCCACCTCGACCGGCATCCCCAGGGCAGTCGCCGAGTCGATGCTCGTGGCCTACCCGAACAACATCGAGTCGGTCCGCCAGCTGCTGGATGCCAATCGCGATCAGGTCGCGGCAGTCATCGTCGAGCCGGGCGGCGGGTCGAATGGCATCATCCCGACCAACCTGCAGTTCCTGCAGCAGCTGCGTGAGCTGACCCGCGAGCGCGGCGTCGTGCTGATCTTCGACGAGGTGATCACAGGCTTCCGCTACAGCCCGGGTGGCGCGCAGAAGAAGTACGGTGTTACGCCCGATGTGACGACGCTGGCCAAGATTGTCGCGGGTGGTCTACCCGGTGGCGCGGTTGTTGGTCGGCGAGACGTCCTTGATGTGCAGACATTCAAGGGTGAGCTGCATCGTGATCGCTTCGAGCGCGTGCTGCAGCAGGGCACCTTCAACGCCAATCCGTTGTCGGCGGCGGCAGGCCTCACCTGTTTGCAGATCGTCGACGAGGGGTGGGCGACCGAGCAGTCGGATCAAGCCGCCGAGACGCTGCGGCTGGGCATGCGCGACGTGATGGAGCGACGCGGTGTCGCCGGCGCTGTGCTGGGCGAAAGCTCGGTCTTCCAGATCCTGCTCGGCGAGGGCATCGAGGAGGCCTACGAGACGTGTGACGTGCAACGGCTCATGGCGGGCCGTGGCGCCGTCAACACGCTGCGCAAGGCGATGCTGCTGAACGGCGTCGACCTGATGCGCTCGGGCGGCTTCACCACGATCGTGCACGGCGATCGCCATCTCGAGCACACGGTCCACGCGTTCGACCGCTCGCTCGAGATGCTGCAGCGCGACGGTATGGCCTGACCTAGTACCCACTCGCGCGCCTGGTACCCGCTTCGCGTGCCTTCGGCGCGCTTCGGGAGCACTAGGCCGTGGGGTTCGCTGGCTCCGCCTCGTGGTGCACCGTTTCGGTGAGCAGGTCGACGTACGCGATCTGCTTACCGTCGATCGGGCCACCGCTGTCGTAGATGACCAGGTTGCCTAGCGAGCTGGTCTGGACGATTGCGTCTTTAGGGAGCTGATCGAGAATCTCGCGCAGCTTACGGACATCGATCCATTCGGATCCGTGGGTGATGCCGGCCATGTGCGCAAGGTTATCGGGTCTCGGGTGCCAGGTATCGGGGGAGAGCCGTTAGTAGCCAGCCCCGACACCCGAAACCTGACACCCGACACCGCGAACGAAGCGAGCTCTAGTACTCGGGCATCGGCGGCGCCGCCGGTGCCGGAGTCTTCTCAGGGATCTCGGTGATAAGCGTTTCCGTCGTGAGGATCATCGTCGCGATCGACGCGGCGTTCTCGAGTGCGCTGCGGGTCACCTTGAGCGGATCGATGATGCCGCGCTCGACCATGTCGGCATACTCGCCCTTGGCGGCGTCGTAGCCTTTGCCGGCGCCCCGCTTCTTGACCTCTTCAACCACCACGCTGCCCTCGGCGCCGGCGTTGGCGCAGATGCGCCGCAGCGGCTCTTCGAGCGCGCGCTTGAGCATCATCGCACCCGTGCGCTGGTCGCCCGTCAGCTCCTTGAGCACTGGCTCGAGCGAGGCCAGCGAGTGGACGAAGGCCACACCACCACCCGGGACGATGCCCTCTTCGACCGCGGCGCGCGTGGCCGAGAGCGCGTCCTCGACGCGGTGCTTCTTCTCCTTCAGCTCGACCTCGGTGGCGGCGCCAACCTTGATCACCGCGACGCCGCCAGCCAGCTTGGCCAGCCGCTCCTGCAGCTTCTCGCGATCGAAGTCGCTCGTAGTCTCGTTGATCTGGGTGCGGATCTGCTGGATGCGACCCTTGATCGCCTCCTCCGAACCGCGGCCCTCGACGATCGTGGTCTCGTCCTTGTTGGACACGACCTTGCGTGCGCGACCCAGATCCTGGATCGTCGCCGAGTCGAGCTTGCGGCCGACCTCTTCCGAGATCACCACGCCGCCGGTCAGGGTGGCGATGTCTTCGAGCATCGCCTTGCGGCGGTCGCCGAAGCCAGGTGCCTTCACCGCCAGCACGTTGAGCGTGCCGCGCAGCTTGTTCACCACGAGCGTCGCCAGCGCCTCGCCATCGACGTCCTCGGACACGATCAGCAGGTTCTTGCTCACCTGCAGGAAGCGCTCGAGCACCGGCAGGATGTCGGCAATCGCGCTGATCTTCTTGTCGGTGATCAGGATGTATGGGTCGTCCAGGACGGCCTCCATCCGCTGCGGATCGGTGATGAAGTACGGCGAGGTGTAGCCGCGGTCGAACTGCATGCCCTCGACGTACTCGGTCTCGAACTTGAGGGTCTTGCTCTCCTCGACCGTGATCACGCCGTCCTTGCCGACCTTCTCCATGACCTCGGCGATCAGTCGACCAATCTCCTCATCAGCCGCGGAGATGGCCGCGACCTGGGCGATCTTGGTCTGATCCTGAACAGGGATGGAGATGGCCTTCAGGTTGTCGACGACGGCCTGCACGCCGCGCTCGATCCCCCTCTTCAGAAGCAGAGGGTTGGCGCCGGCAGTGACATTCTTAAAACCTTCGTTGACGATGGCCTGAGCGAGCACCGTGGCGGTGGTGGTGCCGTCGCCAGCGATGTCGTTGGTCTTGGTGGCGGCTTCCTTGAGCAGCTGCGCACCCATATTCTCGAAGGGATCTTCGAGCTCGATCTCCTTGGCGATAGTCACACCGTCATTGGTGATCGTGGGTGGGCCGAACTTCTTGTCGAGGACGACGTTGCGGCCCTTGGGGCCGAGCGTAATCTTGACCGCGTCGGCCAGCGCATCGATACCGCGCTTGAGCGCGCGACGCGCGTCCTCGCTGTACTCCAGTTGCTTGGCTGGCATGTGTTTCTTTCAGGGACCTCCGTGGGGTTATTTACCGTTGCTGACCACGATGGCCAGGATGTCTGACTCGCGCAGGATCAGCAGCTCATCCTGCTCGAGCTTGAATTCGGTGCCGGAGTACTTGGCGAACAGGACCTTCTCGCCCTGCTTGACGTCAGGGATGACGCGTTCGCCGGTGTCGAGCACGCGGCCGGGGCCGACGGCCAGCACCTCGCCCTGTTGGGGCTTCTCTTTAGCGGTGTCCGGCAAGACGATGCCGCTCTTGGTGACCTCTTCGCGTTCGAGAGGCTTGACCACGACGCGGTCGCCGAGCGGACGCAGATTGAGACTCGCCATTGGTTGCGAGCTCCTCCCTCTAAGGTACAGCTTGTTAGCACTCGGGGTATGGGAGTGCTAAGTCAAGACAACGATATCAATTGCGGATTAGCAGCCGCAAGCGCCGAGTGCTAGAACACCTATTCGTTTTCACGCCTGCGGCGGGTTCTTACACAGTTCTAAGAAACCGCTGCGAGTCAGGCGATGGGCAGCGCGGGCTCCACATCCAGCGTGAGGTCGCTGCGCTTGCCCGACTGGTAGCGGAAGTAGCCGGCCGCGGCGATCATCGCGCCGTTGTCGGTACACAGCCGCGGTGGCGGGCACAGCACGGGCAGCTGGGCGCGCTCTTGCACGCTGGCCAACAGTGTGCGATTGGCGGCCACGCCGCCGCCCAACGCCAGTTGTCTGGCGCCGTAGGTGTGCGCGGCGCGCGCGGCTTTTGTTGACAGAACGTCCACAACCGCTGCCTGGAAGCTGGCGGCGAGGTCGGCGACTGGCAAACGCGCACGGCGCTCTTCGGGCGAGGTCTGGTCGGGGTCGACGCCGAGGTCGCGCACCTGGTGGCGTACAGCCGTCTTCAGACCGCTGAAGGAGAAGTCCCAGCTGTCCTGCTCGAGCCACGCGCGCGGGAACCCAAACCGCTCGGGGTCGCCCTCGCGGCCGGCGACTTCGATGAGCGGACCGCCTGGAAACCCGAGGCCGAGCAGCCGCGCGACTTTGTCGAAGGCTTCGCCGGCGGCATCGTCACGCGTGCGGCCGAGTCGGCGGTAGGCGCCGTGGCCATCGCTCCAGACCAGGTCACTATGGCCACCACTCACGATCAGCGCGACCAGCGGGAAGCCTGCCTGCACGTTCGCGCTGCCAGGGTCGAGCCAGTTGGCGTACACGTGGCCTTCCAGGTGGTTGATGCCGAGCAGTGGTTTGCCGAGCGCAAACGACAAGCCCTTGGCAACGTTCACGCCCACCAACAGGGCGCCAGCCAGCCCGGGCCCGTGCGTGACGGCGATGGCGTCGATCGCAGCCCAGTCCGTCCGAGCGGCGGCAAATGCCTCCGAGAGCGCGGGCAGGATCGCACGCAGATGCGCCCGCGAGGCTTGCTCGGGGACTACCCCACCGTACTTCGCATGCAAGTCGGTTTGCGAAGAGACAACGTTAGCCTCGATCTCGCGACCATCGCGCACGATCGCCACCGCGGTCTCGTCGCAGCTGGTCTCGATCCCGAGGATGCGGGTCACTGCGCGGGCAGCTCGAACGCCAACACACCGGACGCGACCAACCCGAACAGTCGCCGCCCATCCGGGCTCGACTGGAGCTGCCTAATGCCGGCCAGCGCTGGATCGCGCAGCTGGCGCAGGAACGCGCCTTCGCTCGTGACCTGGACCACCCGTGCATGCGCCGGATCGGCGAGATACAGGCCGCCGGCGCGATCGGACGCCATGGCTGTGACCGGGCCGAGCACGCCATCAGGCGGTATGACAGAGAAGTCGAGCGCGCTGCCATCGCGTGTGAGCCGCCGCACGCGTCCGTCTTCGAGTCGGATGTACAGCTCGCGCAGCGGCAGGACCTCGGCGATGTGCTCGAGCCCGAGCCAGGCTTCGGATCGCGCATCGAGCAGTGGGCTCGGCGGGTCGACCAGTCGCTGGCTCGCGCCGCGGTACTCGAGCAATGCTTGCGCTCCGCTGTCGAAGACGTACAGGTTGCCGTCGGCATCCCCGCCCAGGGCGCCCAGGCGCTGCCAGCCCGCGCTGCTCGGCAGCAGTCGCGCTGACAGCACGCCATCCGGTCTGAGCTGAGCGACGGTCCGCGCGCGGTCGACGATGGTCAGCGCGCCCTCTGGTCGGCCAGCGCCGAGGTACTGGATAGCCACCGGCGTATCGAGCGATCGACTGCCCAGCGCGGCGCCTTTGCGCACCAGCAGCGTTTCGGGCGTCGGCCACTGCTCGGCGCCGAGCGGATCGAAGCCGCGCACCGCGCCCTCGACCACATCGAGCGTAAATAGCCGGTCGGCGGAAATGGCGAGATCGACCACGTTCGAGCCGGTCGGGCCCAGGCGCACCACCTGCGCGGGTTGCACCGGTTGGACGCGGTCGACGTCGTCGAGCATCACCGATGCGCGCTGCAGAAGCGCGCCGTGCTCGGTGGGTGCAAGATCGGCTGCGCGTTGGGCGAGGGAACGTCCGACCGCGACCAGCGAGTGTGCCTGGTACATGTCTGGGGCTTGCTCGGCCTGCGCGAGCAGCGACTCCGCCTGTTGCCGTAGCGCCTCGTGCTGCGGCGGGGCGCTCGGGCTGAGAATGATCGCCGCGCCAACGCCGAGCACGCCGGCCGGCAGAACGGGCAAGAGCCACCGCCAGCGCTTGTGTTTTGCCCGCGCGGGACGGGTTTGGGGAATGGGTGGCGCAGGACGGCGGCGCGTATCGCCAACGGGCCGTGGCGGCAGCGTGCCATCGTCGATCAGCACACGCGGACGGCTATTGCCGCCGCTGAGCACGTCGACCAGGCGCTGCTCGGCGACGTCCGATGGGTTGCTGGCCAGGACGTCGAAGATGGTCTGCGGCGTGCTGTCGAGCCAGTGCGCCCCGGTGGCCAGGATGAGCCGGTCACCTGCGCGGAGCGGCGTGCTCCACAGCGTGATACGTGGCTCGGCGTCCAGGCCGAGCGGCCGACCCGACCGATTGGCGGTGCGCTGCCCGCTCAGACGACCCGATCGCCACGCCAGGGCCGCGGCATCGCCTGCCAGGGCGACATACGCCACGCTGCCTCGGCGGATGGCCACCGCGACACCCGCGGTCACCTGCGCGTGGGGCAGGGCATCATGGTTGTGGTGCTGCAGCACGTAATGCGCGGCCAGGACCGCTGCGCGCACGGCGTTGGTATGCGAGCCTGTTTCGGACCGGAAACACGTGTACTGCATGGCGCGCAGCAAGGCGGCGAGGAGCTCGGCATCGATGCGGCTAGGGTCGAGCAGCAGCAGCAGGCGCAGATTGCGCATGCCGAACGGCCAGACTGAAAACTGCCGCGGGATGATGGCGTGACAATGAGCCGATTCGTCGTCTGTGCCCGTCGGGAGCTCGGGTGGGCTCAGAACGACCATGTTCGGGACCAGCCGTCCAACGTGAGCGAGTATAGGGCCGGTTCCGGTCGAGTGTAAACGTACTTGACATCCGGATTGTGCGACGTTCTGTAACCGTCCCGTGAGCGTCTGGGGCCTGATCAGCGATGTGCATGGCAATTTGCCCGCGCTCGATGAGGCGCTGCGTGTCCTTTCGTTACATGCCGCACGGCGGCTGGCGTTCCTGGGTGACTACCTCGGGCGGGGCGACTCGGACGCGTGCGCGCGCCGCATACGCGACGTCGCCGATGTCGCGGTGGTCGGCAATCGCGATCTGGATTGGCAGGATCGCGTCGCGCCCGAGACTCGCCAGTGGGTCCTGTCGCTGCCGCGCAGCGTGGCGCTGGATGGGCTCTTGCTCGCGCATGGAGATGCGCGACTGACCCGCCACCTGGGCACCAATCAGATCCCTCGGCAGTTCGGCGAAGCCTGGCTAGAGATGGACGAGCACAAGGCGCGCGTGCTGGCCTTTGGCCACAGCCACTTTGCACGCACGTGGCGCAAGGCCACGGCCGACGCGGCCGCTGAGCTACTCGCTGCCTCTCGCGTGGTGCTCACCGACGGTCGGTTCTTCGTGAATGTGGGCACCACCGGCCTGCCGTTTCCGGGCAAGGGCGGACCGAGCGTGGCCGTGGTGGATCTGGCCGCTGGCATGATCGAGCACATTCCGCTGACCTGGCAAGCCTGAGCCGTAGAATCCGTAGTTGATGCCGCAGGGGGTGTACCTCGACAACGCCGCCACCACGCCGGTCGATCCGCGGGTGTTCGAAGCCATGCGGCCGTACTGGCTCGACGACTGGGGCAACCCGTCGAGCGTGTACGCGGTCGGTCGCCGCGCGCGGCGAGCCCTGGATGACGCCCGCGATCGGATCGCGCAGGTCCTGAACTGTCGCGCGAACGAGATCGTGTTCACTGGCTGCGGCAGCGAAAGCGACAACCTGGCGATCAAAGGTGTCGCCCTGGCGCAGTCGGAGCAGCGCGGCTGGCGGCATCTGGTCACGTCTCGAGTGGAGCATCACGCGGTGCTGCACGCGTGCGAGTGGCTGTCTCAGCATCTCGGCTTCGAGGTCACCTATCTCGAAGTTGACGAGCTCGGGCGGGTCGAGCCCGCACGTGTGGCTGAGGCGGTGCGCGACGATACCGCACTGGTGTCGATCATGTACGCCAACAACGAGATTGGCACCATCGAGCCGATCGCCGAGATCGCTCAGGCTGTCAAGGCGCGCAATTCCGCCACGGTGTTCCACACGGACGCGGTGCAGGCGGGCGGACTGATGCCATTGGATGTGCAGGCTCTGGCCGTGGACATGCTCGCGCTGTCCGGCCACAAGTTCTACGCACCCAAGGGCGTCGGGCTGTCATTCGTGCGGCGGGGGACGCCGCTGGTGCATCTGATGAGCGGTGGTGGGCAGGAGCGCGGTATTCGCGCTGGCACCGAGAACGTGCCGTACATCGTAGGAATGACCACCGCCCTCGAGCTCGCCTACGCCGAGTACGAACAACGGGTCGCGCACGTGTCAGGGCTGCGTGATCGAGTGGTTGCAGGGGTGCTGGGTGGCATCCCGGGCGCGCGGCTCACGGGTCATCCAACCGAGCGGATGCCCAACAGCGCCAGCTTCACCATCGAGGGTGCAGACGGCGAATCGATGCTGCTCAACCTCGACCAGGAGGGGATTTTTGCCTCGAGCGGCTCGGCCTGCACCTCGGGCACGCTCGAGATCTCGCACGTCCTGAAGGCGCTCCACCTGCCCGAGGAGCAAGCGCGCGGCAGCCTGCGGCTGACCACGGGCGTTCGCACGACGGATGCCGACGTCGACCGCTTGCTCGAAGTGTTGCCGGGTATCGTCGAGCGCGTCCGCGAAGTCACGCCCGCGCTGGCAAGCTAAGTCTCGTCGATCTTGATCGACGTGATCGTGATCTCACTCTGCGGCTTGCTGCGCTCGCCGCCTGGCGATGGTCCTACTGGCGTGTTCGCAATTTTGTCGAGTGTGTCCAGGCCGTCCGTCAGTTTGCCAAAGATCGTGTAATTTGGTGGCAACTGTACCGAGCTCCCGTGCACGACAAAGAACTGACTTCCGTTGGTGTTCGGTCCCGAGTTAGCCATCGCCAGTATGCCCTTTTCGTAGCTGCGCTTGACGGGCTCATCCTGGAACCGATAGCCGGGGCCACCGGTCCCGTTGCGATTGACCGGGTCACCCGTCTGCACCATGAAGTCTTTGATGATGCGATGGAAGGGTGAACTTTCGTAGTAGCCCTGTCGTGCGAGGAAGACGAAGTTGTTGACCGTGATCGGTGCTTCGTCGGCGAACAGATCGGCCTTCATACTGCCTTGCGTGGTGTCGATCGTGGCCGAATAGTGCTTCTTGGGATCGATCGACATCGCGGGCGGCGCGTTGAATTGCTTAGCGTTACTTGATGCCACGGTGACTCCTTGGCCAACGGCCGATGGCGAGGGCGACGGTGATGCGGCCGGTTTGGGTCCAGCGGTCAAGCCACCCGAGACCTGGGCAGCGGAGCTGGCCGCGGTGGGTGGTGCGGTCGGTTTGGCAGCGGTAGGCGGCGCACTCTGCGAAGCTGTAGGGCCGCACGCAACGACCAACAGCGGGAGCGCCAGGCTAAGAGCGAAGCACAGGGCGACTCGGCGGCTCACGCGGTGGGCTCCTCGAGATCTGATGTAGGCGCGCCGTACGTATCTGGTACTGGCGTGACGTTCGCGGACTGACTGAATTACCGGTGGAGTCGGTCGATACTTAAGCTATCGTTGCATGCGCGTCACAGTCGCGCCGCGAAGTTGAGAAACGATGTCGAAAGCACAGTGTACGCAATTGGAAGAAGGCGCCCGGCTCATATGTTTGTGACACAGCGAAATCTTGTGCGCGGTCAGAGGCAGTCCTATGATGCGCGCATCCTTCGACGCCGGTTTGCAGAGCTGCAAATCGGTTTATGCGAAGGGGACGCTGGTACACTACCTATAGAGGCGCGAGAACAGGCGTGAACCCGACTGAGTCAGAAAACGCACGAGGCGGAGAAGGCATGAAAGCCGAGCAAGCCAATGCCCGCAACATCCTGCCTCGTCTTCCACAAGGCGCAGGCAGCAACCTCAAGTCGTACTCGCCGACTCAGCTCCACTTCCTGATGCGGCTGTCCCATCTTCAGCGCCAGCGGCGCGACATGGTCAAGACGCCCGACAGCAGCGACTGGCACATGCGCCTGGTGAACAAGGCCCTCTACTCGACCTATCGAGATTGTGAGGAGCTCGGCGTCGGCGAGGAAGCGCGCCTGTTGATGGCGCAGCAAGCGCCCGAGCGCCACTCCGCGTAACTCGTTTCCCTCCGCTCGCCGCGCTCCCGTTAGACTAGGCCTCGCGTGCGGCTTGCGGCTGCCCTCCAGACTGAGCCAGTGCAAGCTGCGCAAGGAGAGGCAGTCAGCTTCGGGCAGTGGTTGCAAGCACAGTGGCCACTCGCGCTGCAGGCGCTGCTGGCTGTACTGGTCACGCTGATCGCGCTGCGCCTTGCACTGAACTGGACCGCCAGCGCCATGCGCCGCGCCCGCGTCGACACAGGGACGCAGATCCTGGTCCGCCGCGGCCTGGGTGTCGCGATCGTCGTAATCGGCATCCTGGTGGTGCTGGCGACCCTCGGCGCCCCGCCAGCCAGTCTGGTCACGATCGTCGGCGCGGTCGGTCTGGCGTTCAGCCTGGCTATTCAGGACATCCTGAAGAACTTCTTCAGCGGCGTGTACTTGCTGCTGGAGCGACCCTTCCGCGTCGGCGACACGATCCGCGTCAAGGATCAGGAAGGCACCGTCGAGAACATCGGTGTACGAACGACCACCCTGCGTACACCCGAGAACGTGCAAGTGCTGGTGCCCAATGCGTTGATCTTCGCGGAGATCGTGGCCAACCGCTCGAACGTACGCGAGGCCGTCTCGGCCGGCGATGGCCAGGCGCTCGGGCCGCGGCCGCCCGGACCCGTTTGAGGGACGTCGTCGTGTACGTCCCGACCGCTGAGGAGATGCGCCAGCTCGGCGCAGCGTTGGGCCGCGTAGCAATCGCCGGCGACCGCTTCCTGCTGCAGGGCCCCTTCGGCGCGGGCAAGACCACGATGGTGCAGGGACTGGCGCGAGGACTTGACGTGCAGGTGCCGGTGGGCAGCCCGTCCTTCGTCATCGAAACGCAGTACCGTGGCCGACTCACGCTGTACCACGTCGACCTGTACCGTCTCGAGCAGCTCGAGCCTGAGCTGGTGGAGCAGCTTGCAGAAGACCTGTACGGTGAAGGCGTTGCAGCCGTCGAATGGGCAGAGCGGCTGCCGCTGGAACTCGCATCCGACGGCACCGTCCTGCGCTTCGAGGTGGGACCGGGCGACGGCCGAACTGTCTCCGTGACCAGTAATCAGGAGCGCATCACCGCGGCACTCGGCGGGTCGTGACGCTGCTCCTTGCCCTCGATACCTCGACGCGGATCGCCAGCGTGGCCGCGTTCGACGGCGAGCAGGTCGTATCGGAGACCTCCTGGCTGGCCGGTCGGGAGCACTCGACGCGGCTGCTCGTCGAGGCCGAGGCCTGTTTGGAGCGGATTGGCCGCGCGCCATCCGATCTCAGCGGACTGGTCGTCGCGCGCGGGCCGGGCTCCTTCACCGGCGTGCGGGTAGCGCTGAGTGTGGCGAAGGGCATGGCCGCAGCGCTTGCCGTTCCCGCGTGGGGTGTGAGCACGCTCGATGTTTTGGCAGCAGCTGTCGCTGGAGTTGACGTGCCCGTACGGGTGGTGCTCGAAGCGGGTCGCGGCCGTTACGCGAGCGCGCTGTACGAACACGGCGAGTGCGTCGAAGCGCCGCGGCTGGCGACGCTTGACGAGCTGGTCGAACTGCTGCACGTGCCGACGCTGGTGCTCGGCGAGCTGCCCGCCGACGCACGCGCGCGGCTGCGGAGCATACCCACGGCGCGACTGGCGTCGGCGGCGTCGAGCATGCGCAGGGCCGGCTACCTGGCCGAGCTCGGCCATGCGCTGGCCCAACGCGGCGACCCGGGCGACCCACGCATCCTCGACGCGCTGTACGTCACCTGAACGGCGGAGGAGCCAGCGCCGGGAAGGTTGCGACCGCGAGCGTCAGCAGCAGCACAAGCACCACCACGATAACCAGCGGCACCGCCCTGCGACGACGCGGACCCGAAGGGCGAACCCTGCCTTTCGCAATGTCGCCAGCAATCGTGACGTCTCCGCCTTTGGGACCAGACGGAAACGGACCAGTCGACGACTCCGAGGCGGACTTCGGTATGCGCGTGAAGTTGATCCGCGCGAGCGCTTCAGGCGGCAGGTTCTCGGGCTCCGAGCGCGGCATGGGCTCTTCCCAGTACAGCGGTCGGATGAAGTACGGCTTGTTCAGGGTCAGCGCGTACTCCCACTCGCTGCGCACATACGGAGACCGCATCGCGTTCCACGACCAGAACAACTGGAAGACATCGGCGCCGCCAATCAGCTCCATGATGCGGTCGTTCCACAGCTCGCCCGAGCGCACGCTGACCACATCACGCAGGTACTCATCGCCGAGGGCGTGGGCATAGCGGGCGAACTCGTCGACGATGGCCGAGTCCTGGCGCGAATAGGAGGCGAAGATCTTTCGATATGGGCGGCTGGCCTGCGGCACGAGCTCGCTCTGGGCATCGGCTTCGGGCTGTGGTGAGCCGACTTCGAGCACGATCGGCACCTCAGCCAGCACGATGCTGCCCAGGAAGACCGAAAGGCGCCCGCGCGCGATGCGGCCGCTGAGGTCGGCGCTGGCGCGGAGCTGGAAGTCCTCGCGGTGGACGCTCTCCTGCCACAGGAAGCTGCGCCGCGGCGGGTCGAACTCCACGCCCGCGACCTCAGGCAGGAACGTGAGCTCACCGTCACGAGGGACTGGCGCGGCGCTGTCCTGGCGGAGCTCTGCGTAGGTCTTGACATCCTCGCCAAGCGCTTGCCGGGCGATCTGCTGCACCTGCTGTACGGGGTCCGGTTCGTCTGGCGAGGGCGCTTCCGCGAGGTGGGCGAAGGCGAGCAGTGGGTACCACTTCGCGGGTTGCACGCGGGTCGGACGGTAGACGGTGAACTGGACGTTCTCGTCGAGATACAGCGGCTTGGGCCCAGGAGCGACGGCAGCTGGCGCGTCGCGAGCGCGTCCAGCACGAGCGGCCCCAATGTAGCGCAATGCGCCAGAACGGCAAGGAGTGCGGGGTACACTCATGGCACTGTGAAGGTCGCCACCGCGTTCGTGGTCGAGGCCATGCGGATCGAGCACATCCCCGCGGTGAGCTCGATCGAGCGGCTGTCTTTTCCACAGCCGTGGCCGCAGAACGCTTATCGCCGCGAGATCCTCGAAAACCGCATGGCGCACTACATCGTGGTGCGCCAGGTCGACGGTGCGCCGGACGCTGCAACTTCACACCAGACCCGCGCTGTTGAGTCGAGCGGTGACCTCTTCAACCGCATCAGTCGGTTCCTGCGGCCGCCCGATCCGCCGGCGTCGCCTGAGATGCAGGAGGAGCTGCGCAGCATCGTCGGGTACGCGGGCATCTGGGTGATGACCGACGAAGCCCACGTGACCACCATCGCATCGCACCCTGAGATGCGCGGCCGCGGCGTGGGCGAGCTGCTGCTGGTCGCGCTGATCCACCGTTCGCTCGAGATTGGCGCGCGCTGGATGACCCTCGAAGTGCGCGCATCGAACGCGGTCGCCCAGAACCTCTATCGCAAGTACACGTTCAAGGAGATGGGCGTCCGCCGCCGCTACTACAGCGACAACGGCGAGGATGCGCTGGTCATGTGGACCGATGCCCTCGACTCCGACTCATTCATGGCCGCCCTCGACGGCAACGAACGCAAGTTGGCGGAGCGCATTGGCTCCGCCGAGGTGCGGCTTGGCAGCAGCGTGTGGAACCTGAGCGATGCCTGACCGGTTGATGCTCATCGATGGCCATTCGCTGGTCTTTCGCGGCTTCTACGCGTTGCAGGAGGTTCGGCCGCTCACCAACGCCAAAGGCGAGCTGACCACGGGCGTCTACGCCTTCACGAGCATGCTGCTCAAAGCCCTGGAAGACTTGAAGCCAGGCGGCCTGGCGGCGGCTTTCGACATGAGTCGTCCAACCCATCGGCTGGCCGAGTTCTCCGAATACAAAGGCACACGCACCGCCGCGCCGCAGGGAATGCGCGAGCAGATCACCTGGAGTCGCAAGGTCCTCGAGGCCATGGGTGTGCCACTGTTCGAGGTCGAGGGTTACGAAGCGGACGATGTCCTGGGCGCGCTGGCGGTGAAAGCGGTTGAGAAAGGCCTCGACGTCATCATCCTGAGTGGCGACAACGACCTGCTGCAATTGGTCAACAAGCACGTGCAGGTGCTCACCTCACGCCGCGGCATCACGGACACGATCCTGTATGACGAGGCCAAGGTCATCGAGAAATACGGCGGCCTCAAGCCGAGCCAGGTCACCGACTTCAAGGCGCTGCGTGGCGACGTCACCGACAACATCCCTGGTGTCGCCGGTATCGGCGACAAGGGCGCGCAGAAGCTGCTGCTCGAGTTCGGCAGCGTCGAGGGGCTGTACGAACACCTGGACTCGGAGTCGATCCCGAAGAAGCAGCGCGATCTCCTCGAGCCGCTGCGTGACCAGGTGCTCATGGCCAAGCGGCTGACCACCATCGTCAGCGACTTGCCGATCGAGCTCGAGCTGGATCGGGTCAAGCTCGGCGACCTGCGGCGCCCAGAGGTCATCGGCATCTTCCAGGAGCTGAGTTTCAAGAGTCTGATCGACCGCTTACCCAAACCCCAGATGCGCGCGTTGCCGAAAAACGGCCGGGCACAGCCCAGTCTCTTCGACAGCCTCGAAGATACCCAGCCGCTCGAGGAAGGCAAGCTCTACGGGCACACGCTGACCTCTTTCGACGAAGTCGACGCGTTCCTGGAGCAGCTACGCAGCGCGGGCGCCTTCTCGTTCAACGTGCAAGCCACCAGCCTGCTGCCGATGCGCGCAGATCTCGTCGGCATCGGTCTCGCGGCCGGCGAAGGTGCAGCGTACATCCCGTTGGGCCACGTCACGGGCGAGCAGTTGGATCGCGAAGCAGTGCTCGAACGACTTCGGCCGTTGCTTGCGGACGAGCGCATCGCGAAACGAGCGCATAACGCCAAGTTCCACATGCTGGTGCTGGCGCGCTATGGCGTGGACGTGCGCGGGCTGGTTTTCGACTCGATGATCGCCGCGTACCTGCTCGAGAGCGGACAGCGCGCGTTGGCCCTGCGCGACCTCGCCTGGGCGAAGGTGCAGATCGAGCTGCCGTCGGTGCAGTCGCTGCTGGGCATCGGCCGCAAGGCGATCACGATGGCGGAGCTGCCCATCCCAGAGTGCGGGTCATACGCCTGCCAGGAAGCGCTGCTCGTCGAGCGCATCACCCCGATCCTGGAGCGCGAGCTGGAAGAGGCCGGCCAGACGAAGCTGTTCGCGGACGTGGAGATGCCACTGGTGCCGGTGCTCGCCGACATGGAGCACGTTGGCATCGCCGTCGACCTGCCGTACCTCGCCGAACTCGGGCGCGAGCTGCAGCAGCGCATCATCGACCTCGAAACCGAGATCTACGGCCACGTTGGGCACGAGTTCAATATCAACTCGACCCAGAAGCTCAGCGACGTGCTGTTCGGTGAGCTGCACCTGGAGATGGACAAGCGGCGGCGGCGCATCAAGACCAAGACCGGCCACATCTCGACCGGCAGCGACATCCTCGAAGAGCTGGTGGGCGTGCATCCGATCATCGAGCTGATCCTCGAGCACCGCCAGCTGCAAAAACTCAAGGGCACCTACGTCGACGCGCTGCAGCAGCTGGTCGATCCGAACACCGGCCGCGTGCACACCTCGTTCAACCAGACCGGCGCCTCAACAGGCAGGCTGAGCTCGAGCGATCCCAATTTACAGAACATCCCCATCCGCACCGACACTGGCAAGCGCGTGCGCCGCTCGTTCATCGCCAGGCCCGGTGCGATGCTGCTGTCCGCGGACTACAGCCAGATCGAGCTGCGGGTACTGGCCCACATGGCCGAGGATCCGACGCTGCTGGAGGCGTTCGCGGCAGGCGAGGACCCACACGCGGTGACCGCCGCAGAAGTGCTCGGGGTGCCCTTCGAGAAGGTCACGTCGGACGATCGGCGCGTCGCGAAGATGGTCAATTACGGCGTGCTGTATGGCATGAGCGACTACGGCCTGGCGGAGCGGACTGGTCTACCCGCCGAGCACGCCTCGGGGTTCATTCGCCGCTACTTCGAGCGCTTCGGCACCGTCAAAGCGTTCCAGGATCGGGTGATTCATAAAGCCGAGGACGATGGCTACGCCGAAACGCTGCTCGGGCGGCGGCGCTACTTTCCCGAAATCCGCAGCCACATCTGGGCCGTGCGCAACGGGGCCATCCGCGCCACGGTGAATGCGCCGATCCAGGGCTCCGCCAGTGACATTGTCAAAATCGCGATGATCCGCGTGGCCGATTTCCTCGAAGACGAAGCGCCTGAAGTGAAAATGCTGTTGCAGGTCCACGACGAGCTGCTTCTCGAAGGACCCGAGCCCGAGCTCATGCGCATCGCCCCCAGGCTCATCGAGATCATGGTCGGCGCACTCGCGCTCAAGGCCATGCTGCATGTCGACCTCAAGCTTGGCCACAACTGGGAAGACATGCACCCTCTGGCGGTCGCCTCGCTGGCTCATGCGTGAGCGGTCCGCGGGAACGCTCTGCGTCTGTTACTCGTTAAGAAGGTGTGAACCGTTGGAGGACCGCGGCCATTGGCATCGCGTGCCTGGCGCTGCTCGCGTGCGCGCAGGCGCCGCTGTACGCGGGTGAGATGAACCAGGAGCAAGAGCAGCCGCCGACCGAGTTCCAGGTCGCGCCGCTGCCGATCGAAGGTGAGACACCGATCCAGGCGACGCCTGTCCAGGGCACGGTCGACCCGATGCTGCAACCAGTGATCGAGTACGCGCAACAGGACCTGGCCGGCATCCTCGGCATGGACAACTGGTGGGATCTGGGCGTCCTCGAGGCGCGCTCGGTCGTGTGGCCGGACGGCGGCCTTGGTTGTCCGACACCGGGCATGGCCTACATCCAGGTCCTGGTCGACGGGGCGCTGATCCGTCTCTGGTACGGCGACAAGGAGTACGAGTACCACAGCGGCGGCTCGCGGGCTCCGTTCCTGTGCGAGCATCCCGCGCCTGCTCCGCCACCCAATGACAACCCGCTGCCATCACCAGGTGGTGGCGGCGAAGGCGTCTAGCCACACAAAAAGGCGGACCAGTCAGACTGGTCCGCCCTCGTGCTACTGACGGGTAGCCGCTACTTGGTTACGACCCCGCCAAAGAAGGCGACGGCGGTGCCCTGGAACAGGTTGCTGGTCATGAACGCGTAGTTCGTCCATGCGCCAGACTTGGCACCCCGTGCGCATCGGCATTCACGCCCATCCAGAGCTGGAACGAGTCCCGCCTGTTCTCGCTGAACTCCCGGACGCCCTCGAAGTCGACCACGATCCAGGTGTCCCCGCCGCCGCGGAGCGTTGCGATGCGAACCGCGCCACCAGTGGCCGGATTCAGATCCGACCACCACGGCGCGAGGGCATTGTTCGGCCGCGCTGGATCAAGGCAGGTCCTGATCCCCCTACTTCCCTCTTGAGGTGCAGCTCACCGCGTGCGCACGGACGTCCCCCGACGTACATACGAACACGGAGAATGGGACATTAGACGCCGACTACCCTCGCGGTCAATTCCCCCGCACCCGTTTCGTACCATCGGGTGCGAGATGCCCGAGTTGCCCGAAGTCGAATCGCTGGTGCGCGACCTCGGTCCGGGTGTCATCGGCCGCACGATCGAGCGCGTCGAGGTGCACAAACCGAAACTCCTTTCGGCTGCGCGCGGGTTGACTCTGGAAGACCTGTGTGGGCGGCGTTTCGAACGCGTCTGGCGGCGCGGCAAGCTCGCCGTGTGGGAGCTGTCAGGCGACCTGTCGCTGGTCGTGCACCTCAAGCTGGCCGGCCAGATGGTTCATGTCGCGGCTGATGGCCACGAGCTCGCCCACGGCGGCCATCCGGTACCGATGTGGGGGACGCCCCTGCCTCACAAGTCGAGCCACGTGGTCTTCCATTTCGACGACGCTTCGACGCTGTACCTCACCGACATTCGCCAGTTCGCGCGGCTCACACTCCTGCCCGATCACGAAGTCGCTGGTTTTCTCAAGAAGCAGAAGCTGGGGCCCGAGCCGCTGACGCGGCGCTTCAACGCTGAGGAGTTTTTCCGGCGGCTGCAACGAAGGGGAATTCCACTGAAAACGGCCATCATGGACCAGTCCGTGGTGGGCGGGATCGGCAATATCTACGCCGACGAGTCGCTGTGGCGCGCGAAGCTGCACCCGCGACTACTCGCGAACAGTTTGACGCTGGACGAGACGAAGCGGCTGCACCGCGCCATTCGCTGGGTGCTCGACTACGCGGTACGCGAGGGCGCGGCTTTCGTGCCGCATGGCAAGGCCATCTCGGACCGCGACTTTCCGTACGTCCATGGCCGCGCGGGCTCGCCGTGCCCGCGCCACACGCGCACGATCATCAGGAAAGAGTGGGTCGGCGGGCGCGGCACGCACTTCTGCCCACGCTGCCAGAAGGCGCCCGAGAATGCCCGAGCTGCCTGAGGTCGAAACCACCGCGCGCAGCCTGCGCCCACGGCTGATCGGCCGCCGCATCCGCATCGTGGGTGGTGTGGACTGGCCACGGATGCTGCCCAACACGTCGGAGGACGAGCTGCGCGGCGTACTCCTCGGGCTGGCAGTGACGACCGTGGATCGGCGCGGCAAGTACCTGCTGATCGGCTTTGAAGACGACCGCTGGCTGGCGCTGCATCGCAAGATGAGTGGCAATGTGCTGTTGCGGCCGGCCGAGGCCGCGCCAGAAGCGCACACCCACTTCGAGATGGGGCTCGACGACGGCTGGCTGCTGCGCTTCGTCGATGCGCGCAAGTTCGGCCGCGTGTATCTGTTCGCGTCGCGCGCTGACCTCGACGCGTTCATTGCTGCCCGTCTCGGCCCAGAACCGCTGACAGAACTGGACGCCGCGTCATTGCGCGAGCTCCTGCGTGGTCGGCGCGGCCGCATTAAATCACTCCTGCTCGATCAAGCGTTCCTCGCCGGCGTCGGCAACTTGTACGCGGATGAGGCGTTGTGGGAGGCGCGGGTACATCCCCTGCGCGCTGCCGATTCGTTGACGACTCATGAGGTGCGCAGGCTGGCGCCAGCCATTAAACAGGTACTGGTGATGGGTATCGAGCGACGCGGCACGTCGTTTTCCAACTACCGCGACGCCGACGACACCCCCGGCGAGAACCAGGACCACCTGAACGTCTACGGCCGCGAGGGCCAGCCGTGTCCGAGGTGCGGAACGATGATCAAACGCATCATGATCGGCATGCGCAGCGCCCACTTGTGCCCGCGCTGCCAGCGGCTTCGCCGTTCTAAGCGGCGAGCAGCTTTCTCAGCCGCTGCAGTGTCTACGCGGCGAGGAGCTTCTGGAACCGCGTCTCGGAGCGGAACGGCCCGACCAGCGCCAGCCTGAACGCTTGGGGTCGCCACAGCTCGCTCGCAACCCGATGCAGGCTGTCGGTCGACACCCCGTCGACGATGGCCAGGACTTCGTCGACCGTCAGGATCTCGCGCCGCAGCAGCTCCTGACCGCCCAGCCACGAGGCGACCGCGCGGGTGTCTTCCATCCGCAGTTGCAGGCGGCCCTTGATGAACTCCTTGGCCTTGTGGAGCTCCTTCTCGGGTACACCCTCGTCCAGCTTGAGCAGCTCGTCGATGGTGGCGCGCAGCGCTTCATCCAGCTTGCTGGGGTCGACGCCGGCGTTCACGACCGTGGAGCCGGTGTCCAGGTAATGGTTAACGTACGAGTGGACGTCGTAGCACAGGCTGCGCTTCTCGCGGATCTCCAGGAACAGGCGACTGCTCATGCCTTCGCCAAGGACGGCGTTGAGCACGTCGAGCACGTAGCGGTCGGGGTGCGCGGCTGAGAGACCCGGCGTGGCCAGGCAGAAGTGTGCCTGCTCGGTCTTCTTGCTTCGGAGTCGCAGGCGTGGGGTGTCGTCGGGGATCTCGGCCGGAAACCAGGTCGCGAATGGCCGCGGTTCCCAGTCGCCAAGGTATTCGGTGACGCGGTCGATCACTTCGGCGTCCGTGACGTTGCCAGCGATGGCGACCACCGTGTTCTGCGGCACGTACAGCTGTTCCATGTAGCGGATCACGTCGTCGCGTTTGATCGCCTTCACGCTGTCGGGCGTGCCGCCGGTGTCGCGGCCGAGCGGCTGGTGCGGCCACACGACCTCGTCGATCAGGATGTTGACCATGTCGGCCGGGCTGTCCTCGGTCATGGCCAGTTCTTCGAGGATGACGTGGCGCTCCTTTTCGAGCTCGGTTGGATCGAGGAGCGAGTTCAGGAGGCTGTCGGCGAGGATGTCCAGGGTGGCCGCGAAGCGGTGGTCACCGACCTTGGCCCAATAGACCGTCAGCTCCTTGTCAGTGCCGGCGTTCATCACGCCGCCGATGCCCTCGATCTCCTCAGAGATCTCGCGTGCCGTCGGCCGGCGTTTGGTGCCCTTGAACAGCATGTGTTCCAGGAAATGCGAGACGCCCGCGACGTCGTCGCTCTCATAGCGGGAGCCGGCGCCGATGAAGATGCTGATGCTCACCGACCGCGTATGTGGCAGGGAGCTGCTCACGACCCGCAGCCCGTTGGGCAAAACAGTCTTCTGGAACACCAGTGGTGCCTTTGAGTGTAAGGGAGTCAGGTAAGCCAGGCTTTTGAACGCTCGACGGCGCGCAGCCACTGACCGTGCAGTGAGTCGCGCTGGTCGGTGCTCATGTGGGGCTCGTACGTTCGGCTTGCTCGCCAACGTGCAGCAAGCTCGCGCGTGTCATGCCAGAAGCCAACCGCCAGGCCCGCCAGGTAGGCGGCGCCGAGCGCAGTCGTCTCCTGTACAGCCGCGACCTCGACGGGGACGCCAAGAATGTCGGCCTGGAACTGCATCAGGAACGGATTGGCGGTGCCGCCGCCGTCGACCTTCAACGTGCGAATCGGCTGGCCCGCCGCCGCCATCGCATCCGCGAGATCTCTGGACTGATACGCGATGCTCTCCAGCGTCGCGCGGACAACATGGGCGCGCGACGATCCTCGCGTGAGGCCGATCAGCAACCCGCGCGCGTACATGTCCCAGTGCGGCGCACCCAGTCCCACGAACGCTGGCACGAAGTACACCCCACCGTTGTCCGGTACCGACCGCGCCAGGTCCGCGGTTTCGGCCGCGTCGGCGATCAGGCCGAGCTCGTCGCGCAGCCATTGCACCGCCGCACCCGTGATGAAGGCGCTGCCTTCGAGCGCGTACGTCACCTCACTGCCGATCCGCCATGCGACCGTGCTCAGCAACCCTGCCTCGGATCGCTGCGCCGTGGCGCCCGTGTTGACCAGGAGGAAGCAGCCCGTGCCATAGGTGTTCTTCGCGTCACCCGAGCCGTAGCACGCCTGGCCGAACAATGCCGCCTGCTGATCGCCGGCGATGCCCGCGATGGGCAGGACCGCGCCGAACGCGGACGTCTCGGCGAACAACTCGCTGCAGCCGCGCACCGCCGGCAGCATCGCCCGCGGCACGTTCAGCACCTGGAGCAAGTCGGCGTCCCAATCGAGCGTATGGATGTTGAACAGCAGCGTCCGCGATGCATTCGCGACGTCGGTGCAGTGCGCGGCGCCACCGCTCAACTGCCACACCAGCCACGAGTCGATGGTGCCGAACAGCAGCTCGCCTGCCTCAGCGCGCGGCTGCGCCCCAGGCACATGGTCGAGCAGCCAGCGGATCTTGGTCCCCGAGAAGTAGGCATCGATCAGCAGGCCGGTGCGTTCGCGGAACAGCGGCTCGAGACCATCGTCCTTGAGCTGCTGGCAGATATCGGCCGAGGCTCGGCTCTGCCACACCACGGCGGGCGCGATCGGCTCGCCGGTGCGCCGATCCCAGACGACGGTGGTCTCGCGCTGGTTGGTAATGCCGATGGCCGCTACGTCTTCTGCTGAAACGTGCGCGCGCGCGAGCGCTGCGCGTCCTACATCCAGGGTGACATCGAGAATTTCGCGGGCATCGTGCGTTACCCAACCGGGTTGGGGATAGTGCTGGGCGATCTCGCGATCGGCGGTCGCCAGCACCTGGCCTTCGGCGTCGAACATGAGCGCGGCGCTGCCGGTGGTGCCCTGGTCGAGCGCGAGGACGGCGCGCTTCACACCGGCGTCGCGGTCGTGGTGTATCGACGCATCGGTTCGATCTCGCGGCGATACTCGTCCACCTGGCGCTGCTGCTCCGCTGCGTCCCAGCCCACGATGTGGGCCACGCGCTCGGCGATGTGGTCGAGGCAATCCAGCGCCTGACAGGCGTGCAGGCCGATCGGCGTCCGTCGCAGCAGGACGTCAGCCAGCGAGACTGCCCACTCATCGCGGATCGAACGGGCGAGCTCGGCCACGATGCTGGGCTGGTCGGGGCACACCCGCTCCGCCATCCGAGGGTCGCCTTCGGCGAGCTGCAGCACGCTCGGCGCGAGCGAGCCATAGACGCGGCCGAGGTGCTGAGCTTGAACGCGATCCAATCCCAGGCTGCTGGCGCGTGGCCACAGCTCGCGTTCGACGTACGCCTCGAGATCGTCCAGGTGGCCGCCGGGCAGAGGCCGCTGCTGCGTGATCGAACCCCGATCGTCGACCTGACCGAGTTTGCGGGCGACCAGCTCGCCAACTTCTTCGGCAAGCGCGCGATAGCCGGTGATCTTGCCGCCTACCACCGACACGATGCCGTCGATACCCTCGCGGCGGCCGTGGTCGTGCAGCGCGTGCTTGCGCGACACCTTGCCCGCGCTGGTCGACTCCATGCGCACCAGCGCGCGTATTCCCGCATAGGTGTAGTGGATCTGATCGAACTGCCCATTGGGAAACGCCCGCCGCGCCTCCTCGACGAGGTACTCCACATCCTCGTGTGACGCCGCGGCCTCGGCCGGGTCACCATGGAAATCGGTGTCGGTGGTGCCCACCAGCGAATAGCCCAGCCAGGGAATGACGAAGAAGAGCCGGCCATCGCTGCGCGCGAACAGCACATGGGCGTGGCGGGTTGCGGCTGGCACCACCAGGTGCACACCTTTGGTCAGCCGCAGCAATGGCCTGCGACCGCGGCGCAACGCCGCCGTCGTGACATCGAGCCACGGGCCTGTGGCATTGACCGTCAGCGTTGCTCGCACGCGCGCGTCGCGGCCGCCGAGCGCATCGTGCACGATCGCACCGTGGACGGCGCCGAACTCGTCGTGCACGAAGCGGGTCACGGGAGCATGGGTCACGATCGTGGCGCCTTCGAGTGCAGCGTCGAGGGCGTTTTCGATCACCAGCCGCTCGACCAGCGAGACCTGGCCGTCGTAGAACTGCCACGCCCCTTGCAGGTCGACCGGGTTCAACCCGGGCTCGGCGCGCAACACCTGACGTCGATTGAGCCACTGGCGCGTGGGCAGGCTCTTGTCGAATGACAGCGCGTCGTACAGCTGCATGCCCGCCTGCAGCTTCGCGCGATACAAGACCCCGCGGCCGTACATCGGCATCAGGAAGCGGAGTGGCTGCACCAGATGTGGCGCGAGCCGCAGCAGCACCTCGCGCTCGCGCATGTCGGTGCGCACCAGGCCGAAGTCGAGGATCTCCAGGTAGCGCAGCCCGCCGTGGATCAGCCGCGTGGGTCGCGACGACGTCCCGGCGGCAAGGTCGCGCTGCTCGACGAGGGCGACGCGCAGACCGCGCAGGGCGAGGTCGCGGGCGATGCCAGTACCGACGATGCCACCGCCCACGACCAGCGCGTCGAACTCGGTGCCCTCCAGGTCGGCGAAGGCGCGTGCACGCTGCGCCGAGACGTCGATCTGCCCGCGGATGCGGCCATTGGTGCTCATTGCTCGGACAGGGTGAACGCGAACGGCAGCAGCTCACTCACCGCGAACTGCCCACCGCCGTCGACGACGACAGGCGCCTCGGCCCGCAAGTGCTCGCTGATGACCTGGCGGCACGCACCGCACGGCCTGCAGCCGCTGTCCGAATCGGCATCCAGGCAGGCCAACGCCAGCGCCGCGAACGGCCTTCGCGCACCCGCCGCGACGGCGGCGAAGATCGCGCTGCGCTCAGCGCAAATGGTCAGGCCGTAGCTGGCTGACTCGACGTTGCAGCCGACGAACGTGGCGCCCTCGGCATCCCGCACCGCGGCGCCCACGCGGAAGCGCGAATATGGTGCATACGCGTGCTGTGCCACGGTGCGCGCCTGCGCAACCAGGTTCTCCAGCTCCAGATCAGCCACGGTCTCCGAAGGGTGCCTGCAGTGTAGCGTGGGTTATCCTCGCCGGGGTGCCGCCGCTGACCTATCACCTCGTGCCGCGCACTGAGTGGGAGGCAGCCGATCCGAACCAGCCATACTTGCCGAATGCCTTCGAGCGCGATGGCTTCGTCCACTGCACCGACGGCGCAGACGAGCTCGCCGCGACCGCGAACCGCTACTTCGCCCAGTTTGACGGCGACCTGCTCGGGCTCGTTATCGACTGCGCCCGAGTGAGCGCGCCCATCCGCTATGAGGATCCGCGCGGCGTCTACCCACACGTGTACGGCCCGATCGAGCGCGCGGCGATCACCGACGTGCTGGCCATGCCGCGCGGACCGGCTGGCCAATTCCTGGCGCCTGCATGATCCTGGTCACCAACGACGACGGCGTCGACTCGCTCGGACTGAGCGCTCTTGCCCGCGCATTGAAAAACGTCGATGACGTCTGCGTGATCGCGCCAAACCGCAACTGGACCGCGGCGGGGCATACCAAGACCCTCGACAGACCACTTCGCGTAGCGCAGGTCAAGCTGCCCGGAACGCGGCTGCAGGCGTACTCGAGCGATGGCTCACCGTCCGACTGCGTTGCGCTGGCATTGCTCGGCCTGGCGCCGGAGCGGCCGCGGCTGGTCGTTTCGGGTATCAACACCGGGCCCAACATGGGCAGCGACATCACGTACTCGGGCACGGTCTCGGCGGCTATGGAGGCGGTGGTCTCGGGTGTGCCCGGCATCGCCATCTCGCTGGCCGACTACTTCGAGTGGGATTTTGTCTACGCCGCGCGGTTCGCGGCGCGGCTCGCGCGCACCGTGCTCGACTCCAACCTCGGATCCGACGTGCTGCTGAACGTGAACGTGCCGTCCGTGCCTCGCAGTGAGATCAAGGGTGTGCAGGTGACCACCCTCGGCCACCGCGAGTACCGCGATGAGCTCATCACTCGCAAGGACCCGTTCGGGCGCGACTACTACTGGATCGGCGGCGGGCCACCTGGCGGCGTGGTCGAGCGAAGCGAAGGATCTCGGGAGAGCATGTCATCCTCGAGCGAAGCGAAGGATCTCGGGAGAGCATGTCATCCTCGAGCGAAGCGAAGGATCTCGGGAGAGCATGTCATCCTCGAGCGAAGCGAAGGATCTCGGTTAAGGCGTGCGATCCTTCGGCTCGCAGACTCCCCTCAGGATGACATCCGCGGGTCGAAGGCGTCGCGCAGGCCGTCGGACACCAGGAACACGCTCAGCACCGTAATGAAGATCATCGCCCCCGGTGGATAGACCAGCCACGGCGCGCTGCGAAACAGCTCCTGACTCAGGCTCAGCATGTTCCCCCAGCTGGACAGCGGCACGGGCACGCCGAAGCCCAGGAAGCTGAGGCTCGACTCGGCCAGGATCGCCGCCGCCATGTCAATGCCAGCGACGACCAGCAGCACCGACAAGACGTTGGGCAGGATGTGGCGCACCATGATGCGCACGTTGCCCGCCCCCAGGACGCGCGCCGCCTCGACATAATCGCGGCTGCGCACCGAGAGCACCACCGCGCGCACCTGGCGCGCCGTGCCTGGCCAGAGGAAGAAGCCAAAGATCAGCGCCAGCTGCAGCACGTTGGGCGTGAACACAATCGACAGCACGATCAGCACGAACAGCAGCGGCACGTTGAGCACCACCTGCACGACGGCATTGACCACATCGTCGAGCCAGCCGCCGTGATACGCCGCCAGCATGCCCAACGGCGCGCCCAGCACCAGCGAGACCAGCGCAACGCCCGCTCCAACTAGCAGCGAGACGCGGCCCGCGTACAGCAAGCGCGTGAACACGTCCCGACCCAGGTCGTCGGTGCCGAGCGGGTAGCCCTCACCCGGCGGCTGCATGGTCGCGATTCGCCCGGCAGGGGTGCGCATGAACCGATCGGGGTCGTTGCGGGCGACCAGCGGCGCCGCGGCGGACATTGCAGCAACGAGCAGCAGGACGGTCAGCGCCACCATGCTGACCGTGTCGCTGCGAAAGCGTCGCCACGCCGAAGGTGGCTGCTTCACCAGGTGTAGCGGACCCGTGGATCGACGACGCCGTAGCTCAGGTCGGCCAGCAGCGTGCCGAGGATCGTGGCGAAGGTGGTCAGCGACAGCACCGCCAACACGATGGGGTAATCGCGGCTTACCGCCGCTTCGTAGAACAGCCGCCCGATGCCCGGCCAGGCGAACACATACTCGGTCACCAGCGCGCCCGACACCACCGCTGGCAGGAGCCCGCCGAGGAGGGTCATCACCGGCAGCAGCGCATTGCGCAGCACGTGCCGCATGGTCACCATCGATCCGGGCAGGCCTTTCGCTTGAGCCGTTCGCACGTAGTCTTCGGCAAGCACCTCCAGCACCCCCGAGCGGACGAACCGCGCGAACGTGACCAGGCCAGCCAGACCGAGCACGACCGCTGGCAGGCTGATGTACTTGAGCCACTCGCCGGGGCTGCCCTGGCCCTGGCCATTGGGGAACCAGCCTGTCAGGCTGCTCAGCAGGACCACGCTGGTGAGCCCGAGCCACCAGGTCGGCACCGCGTGGCCGATGGTCGCGATGAGTCTGACCAGTACGTCGGCGAGCCTTCCGCGATTGAGGCCAGCGACGATGCCAAGCGGCACGCCAAGCAGCGCGACGGCATAGCTCATTACGCCGAGCTGGAGGGTCGGTCCGAGCCGCTCGGCCACCACGTCTGTAGCCGGCCTCGAATAGAAGTAGGACCGACCGAAGTCGAGCCGCGCGGCCGAGCCCAACCATTTGAGGTACTGCACCGCCAGCGGCTGATCGAGCCCAAAGTTCTCGCGCAAGCGCTGCACCTGTTCAGGCCCGATGCGCGGGTTCTGTAGCAGCGCCGCCTCGGGCCCGCCCGGTGTCATATGCACCAGAAAGAACACGCCCGAGGTCACCACCAGCAGCAGCACCGCCGATTGGATGGACCTGCGGATGAGAAAGCGCAGCATCGGCGGCCGCAGCGCAGCGAGACGCTACTGCTCGACCGACCAGCTCAGCAGCGAGTCGTTGTAATCCAGGCGGTCGCCGCGCCGCGGCGTCACGCCCTGCACCTTCTTCGAGAAGGCGTCGATCGCTTTCAGCGCGTACAGATAGTGCGACGGCAGATCCGACACCACCTGCACCTGCAGCTGGTCGTACAGCTGCTTCCTCTTGGCCTCGTCCAGCTCGACCGACGCCTGCTTGAACAGCTCATCCACGCGCGCGGAAAAATAGCCGGTGACGTTCTGCTGTCCGTTCTGGATGAGCTGCGCCTTGGGGCCCAGGTCGGGATCGAGCGAGCCGCCGCCATAGGTCGCCAGTGAGATGTCGAACTCGCGGCGATTCTGCACCAGGTCCGTATAGGCGTTGAAGTCGAGCCCCTTGACCTCGATCTCGATGCCAAGCTCCTTGTATTGCTGCTGCAAGTAGGCGGCGATCTTCGCCCGCGGCGAGCTCGACGTCGGATACAGCACCTGCAGCTTGACCGGCTGGCCATCCTTGCCCATGAGCTGACCGTGCGACACCTTGTAGCCGGCGTCAGTCAGCAGTTGTTTGGAGCGGTCGAGATTGAAGTCGTACTTCTCGACAGCGCTATTGACCCATTTCTGGTTAGTGGGCGGGATGAAGCTGTATTGCGGCACCGCCAGCCCCTGCTCCGCCAGATCCAGCAGGTCGGCGCGATTGACGGCGGTCGCCAGCGCCTCGCGCACGCGCTTGTCCGCCAGGAACGGCCGCGTCAGGTTGAACTCGAGTGTGCGATACGGCGCATTCGCGGCGGACCATTCTTTGACATCGAGGTCCGGCGTGGCTTTGGCGTCGGCATACTGCGGCGCCGGCAACGGATGCATCCAGTTCGCCCGACCACTCTTCAACGACTCGTACGCAACGGTCGGCTGCTGATTGGCCAGGATTTCGACGCGCGGAACGCGCGCCTTGCCTCCGCCGTAGGTATCAACGGGCAGAAAGACGCCGCGCTCGGCGATCTTGAACTCCTGCACTTTGAATGGCCCCAGGACCACCGATGGCGTCAGAATCTCGGCATTCGAGGACGTGTCGGTCCACGATTTTCCCTCCCAGACCTTCTTGGGCACCGGGCCGAGCACGTTGGCGATGCCGAGCGCAACGTCGCGCGGCTTCGCCTCACGCAAGGTGACTTCGATGGTCGACTTGTCGACCGCGCGGAACGTGGCGATGTCCTGCACGATGTCCAGCTGGACATAACGGTTGTCTTCGCGACTGGCCTGATCGTACGCGTACTGGAAGTCGTCGACCGTGACCGGCGAGCCGTCGCTCCACTTCAGGTCATCGCGCAGGGTGAACGTGAAGGTCTTGCCGTCTGCGGACACTTTCGGCATGTCCTTGGCCATGGCGGGCTTGAACGCGAGCGTGCTCCAGTCGAAGGCCAGCAGGCCACCCGTCCCTTCGGCGCCGCCCCACAACAGCGTGGCGACGTCGATCCAGGTGCCCGTGTAGCTCGCGGCATCGGGATACGGGTGCAAGGTCTTGCTCAGGTTCGTGAGCGAGGCCTCGATCAGCGCCGCGTCCCCGGCCATCGCCGCGCGCGGCGGCATCGCGGTTGCTTGCGCCGGTGCTGCTGGCGCGGTGGTAGCGGCCGCGGCTGGTGCGGCTGGCGTGGCAGTCGGAGCAGCCGCGGGGACTTGCGTCGCGGGTGGTGGCGCAGACGGCGCCGGGGCAGCGCAGCTCGCCAGGAAGAGCGTCATAGCGAGTGCGAACGACCCGGCGGAGGGCGGACGAAAACGACTCCTCGCCAGGCGCATGTAGTGGAATCCTAGCGTATGGGAACGCTCCCGAAGGGGTCTCACTCGTCCGCGTGTTCTTCGTCGTCCTCGGCACGATCGGAAATGACACCGATTTCTGTGCCCCGATACACCGTGACCAGGAAGTCTTCGCGCGCGACGTCGGCGGTCCAGACCAGATCGTCGTCGATTCGCTCCACCAGTCGCTGGACGCCGTCTTCGTCGAGGTCGCGCTCGACTACCAGCAGCGCGTGCACCACACTGGCGCCGAAGTGCAGATCGACCCGCCCAAGTGGTGACTCGCCCTCGCTCAGCAAATATGCTTCCGAGCGTTCCGTGCGACACACGCGGTCATAGCGCAGGTCCGGAAACGCCCGGTCTTCGTCCCCAGCGCCTTCTTGGGATGCAGGCCCAGTGTGCGAGATCATGGACGACGATGCGAGAATCTGGCGCGCGGGATCGGTCGCACGCCTGAATGCAACTCCTTCTACCACGCTCGCTCACGGCTGGTCGAACCAACTACCTGCATCTCGCGACGCTTGGTCTGATCCTGCTGGTCGCGGCCATGTTCCGCTTCCACGGGCTTACGACCTGGGACGACGATCAGCACCAGCACCCCGACGAACGCTTCCTCGTCCAGGTCAGCATCGGCGTAGCGGTCCCTGATTCGCTCGCCAATTACCTCAATACCCAGCGCTCGACGCTGAACCCGTATGCGCAGGGGCAGCAACGGTACGCCTACGGGCAGCTGCCGCTCACGCTCACCCGACTCCTCGCGGAATGGACCGGCAACACCACATACGACACCGTCGAATTCCCCGGGCGGGTGCTGTCCGCGCTGTTCGACCTGCTGACCATCCTGTTTGCCTGGCTGCTCGCGCGGCGCGCGTTCGGCGTCCGCGTCGCGCATCTCACTGCGCTGTTGCTGGCGCTGACGGTGCTGCATATCCAGCTCGCGCACTACTACGCCGTCGACACGTTCGTGGCGACGTTCGCCGCGGCGGCGCTGTTCTTTGGCCAACGCGCATGGCAACGCGAAAGCCTGAGCGACGCGCTGCTCGCGGGCGTGATGGTCGGCCTGGCGACGGCGTGCAAGATCAGCGCGCTGATGCTGCTGCCCGTCCTTGGTCTGGCGTTTGTGTGGCCGAGACGCGGCCGCCTCTCGACGCAGCAGTTGCTGGACGGCATCACCGCCTTCGGCGTTGCGCTCGTCGCGGCGTTCTTTGCCTTCCGCCTCGCCGAGCCGTATGCGTTCGCCGGGCCGGCTATCTGGAACATCCGACCCAACCTGCAGTGGTGGTCTGACAAGGGGTACTGGATCGAGCTGAGCTCAGGCACGGTAGACGTGCCGTTCATGATCCAGTGGGCTGGCACGGCGGCGTATACGTTCGCGCTGCAGTCGATCGTGCAGTGGGGGATGGGCCCGGCGCTCGGGCTGGCAGGTCTCCTCGGCACGGCGGCGGCGGCGTGGCGGCTAGTGCGCGGCCACGCTCGCGAGCGCGAAGCGGTCCTGGTGCTCGTCTGGACGCTGCTTAACCTGTTCTATTTCGGTGGCCAGTTCGCGAAGTTCATGCGCTACCTGCTGCCGGCGTACTTCGGGCTGGCAATGTTCGCTGCGTATGGCCTGCTGCTCGCTACGGATTGGTTGGGCGGAACGCCCCGCTTCCAACTGGCTTCGCTGAGGCGTTGGCTTGCCCCCGCCGCGGTCACCGCGACCGCGCTGTGGGCGCTGGCCTTCAGCAGCATCTACGACCAGATGCACTCCCGTATTCAGGCCTCGGTGTGGATCTACAACAACATCCCCGCGGGTGCGACCCTTGGCACCGAGCACTGGGACGATGCGCTGCCGCTGCGGCTGCCGCTGAACGATGCTGGCCGCTACAGGAACGTCGAGCTCGCGCTGTACGACCAGGAAAACGCCGCCAAGCGCGACAAGCTGGAAACCGCGCTCGATCAGACCGACTACGTCATCCTGGCCAGTCGTCGGCTGGCGGACTCGATCCCGCGCCTGCCCGAGCGCTACCCGATGGCGACCACCTACTACAGGTTGCTCCAGTCGGGCCGTCTCGGCTTTGACCGAGTTGCCCGCTTCCAGGTCGAGCCGAGCCTGGGACCCTTCGGCATCGACGACAGTCGGGCGCAAGAAGACTTCACGGTTTACGATCACCCGCTGGTCGAGATCTGGCACAAGCGGCCGGATTATTCGAGCGCCAACGTGCGTGATCTCCTGGGCGCGGTACCGCTCGACCGCGTGGTCAACGTGCGCCCGATCGACGGTGGCAAGGGCGCCCTGCTGCAGACGCCGGCCGAACAACAGGCGCAGGTCGGCGCCGGGACGTGGAGCAGCCTGTTCAACCGCGATGACCTCGTCAACAAGCTCTCGGCGCTGGTCTGGCTGCTGGTCGCCGAGGCACTGGCGCTGAGCAGTCTGCCGCTGCTGTGGCGGTGGCTGCGCTTCCTGCCCGATCGCGGCTTCGGCCTGAGCAAGATCTTCGGGCTGGCATTCATTAGCTACGTCACCTGGCTCGTCGCATCGCTGAAGCTGCTGCCGTTTGAGCGGCCGCTCCTGCTACTCATATGGGCGATCTTGCTGCTCGCTTCGGTCGCTGCCGTGTGGCGGAGGCGGGAGGCGCTGCGCGCGTGGATCCTGGCGGAGAGACGGCTCGTGCTGGTCGAGGAGGCAGTCTTCCTGGCGAGCTTCGGCCTCTTCCTGTTCATCCGCGCCGCCAATCCTGATCTGTGGCACCCCAGCTTCGGTGGCGAAAAGCCGATGAATTTCGCCTACCTGAATGCCGTCACCAAGAGCGAGTACTTCCCGCCGTACGACCCGTGGTTCGCGGGCGGGATTATCAACTACTACTACTTCGGCTTCGTGCTGATCGCCGCGTTGATCAAGCTGACGTCGATCCTGCCGGAGATCGCGTTCAACCTGGCGCAGCCGACGCTGTTCGGGGCGCTGTGCGTGGGGGCATTCAGCGTGGCCTTCGGCCTGAGCGTGCCCGCCCGGGGGCGCGTTGGTCGGGCAACCGCCTATCTGGCGGGCACGGCTTGCGTGCTGCTCGTCGGCATCCTGGGGAATCTGGACGCCGGCTTACAGGTGCTCGATCAGCTCTGGCGCATCGGTGGCGAGCGGGCAGCGCAATCAGGCGGTATCGCTCGGCTCGCGATGGGGGTGCTGGCCGTGATCCAGGGCGCACGCTTTCCACCGCTCGACTTCTGGCGCAGCACGCGGTTCATCGGTCCCGAAGATGCCGGTCCGATCCACGAGTTTCCGTACTTCACGTTTCTGTACGGCGACTTGCACGCGCATCAGATCGCGCTGCCGATCACCGTCGCGGTGCTGGCTGTCGCGGTGAACGTGGTGCGCAGCCTGCGCTCGGACCCGGCCCGCATCCCGTGGCCCTCGCTGGTCATCGGCGGTGTGCTCGTCGGCATGCTGCGCGCGACCAACACCTGGGATTTTCCGCCGTACGCGGCCATCTTCGGCCTGTGCCTGGTCCTCGGCCTGGCGCCGGGGCTGCTGCGCCTCGAGCGACGCAGCATGCAGTCACTCGTGATCTGTGGGCTCGTGTTCGGGGTGGTGATGCAGCTCAGCTTCTGGCCGTACTTGCAGCGCTATCAGCTCTTCTATAACGGGGTCGATCCTGTGCGGGCGCGGACCGCGCTGGGCCAGTACGTCACCATCCACGGGTTGTTCCTGTTCCTGGGTGGGTCGCTGCTGGCCTGGTACGCGGTGGCCGCACTTCGTCGAGCACAGACGGCGCGCCGCGAACGGCCGCTCGTTCCCGAGCCCGGCTACTACGGCATGCTGCTGCCGGCTGTCAGCATGAACGCCTTTGCGTCTGTGCCTGGCGTTGTGGCCGGCGTTGGCATCGTCCTCGGGTTGGCGTTCTGGATCAGCGGCTACCAGACCCGAGGCTTTCTGAGCTTCGGCATCTTTGTCGCGGCCGCCGCCGCCATCGCGCACTGGCGCCGCGCGAGCCGTTCGCTGCAAGCCGCGCTCTTCGGCATCGCGTTGTTCGCTACGCTGATCCCAGAGTTCGTGTCGCTGCAGGGCGACGTCGGGCGGATGAACACCGTCTTCAAGTTCTACCTGCAGGCGTGGGTGCTGCTGTCGATCGCGGGGGCCGTTGCCACTGGGTGGCTGGTTCGCCGCTCGCTGCGCTCGCCTGTGCTGCGTCATGCGCGGCCATTCTGGGTCGCGGTGCTGGCGCTGCTGCTGCTCGCCGCGGTCTCCTACCCGCTCTTCGCGAGCGAAGCCAAAGTCGGACTTCGCTTCGCGCAGCTGCCGTTGTCGCTCGATGGCATGACCTTCGTGGACTACGCGCAGTACCGCGATCAGGAGCAGGACCTCCATCTGCCAGGGGACGCGAAGGCATTGCGCTGGATGCAGGACAACATCCCGGGAACGCCAGTCGTCCTCGAAGGCCGCTCGCCGGTCTACCGCTGGGGCTCGCGGGTGTCGATCTATACCGGTTTGCCGACCTTGCTCGGCTGGGATGTGCACCAGGGCCAGCAGCGCGCCGGGTTCGTGCCAATGCTCCAGGAACGGCAAACGGACGTCGAGCGCGCCTATAGCTCGCCGAATCCCCAGGAAGCGCTGAATGTGCTGCGCAAATACGACGTCAAGTGGATCGTCATCGGCGGCCTGGAGCGTGTCTACTACGCGCCCGGCGGGCTGGCGAAGTTTCAGACCATGCCGCAGCTTCGCCTGGCGTACGATGCCGACGGCGTGCAGATTTACGAACGCGAGCAGGTCGAGGTGCAGCCATAACGCGGCTGCTGCAGATACTCGTCGGCTTCGCGGTGAGCGCGCTGGCCATCTACTACTTGCTGCAGCAGGTCGCCCTCGATGACCTGGGCAAGGCCCTCGGCCGCGCGCAGACGCTTCCGCTGCTGCTGATCTCGTTGTCGGTGCTGGTGGCGCTGATCACGCGTGCCGCGCGCTGGCAGGTCTATTTTCTGCCGAATCGGCACGTCGGATTCGGTCCACTCCTGCGCACTGTCTCGATCAGTTATCTGCCGCTACCGCTGCGGGCTGGTGAAGTGCTGCGAGCGGTATTTCTGGGACGCCATGAGCGGATACCGGTGCCGCGGGTGATCGGCACGATCCTGCTCGAAAAGTTGTTCGACTTCCTGGCTGTCGGCGTTTTGCTGGCGATTCTGGTCGCGCTCGCGCCACTGCCCATCGCCGCGACGGTGGCTGGCGTTTCGATCGTCTCGGTCATCCTGGTCGGCTTTGGGTTCGTGGTGGCACTCGCAGTGTGGCGCGAACCCACGCTGCGGCTGGTGCAGTTCGTCGAGGACCGGCTGCCATTCCGGCTCGGGCGCCGTCTGCGCCTCGAGCAGTCGACGCGACAATTCGCGCAAGGCACCGACTCACTGCGAGTTGGTCGACTGTGGGCGCTGCTCCTGGTATGGACCGCGATCACCTGGCTGTGCTCGATCGCCAGCACGTGGGCAGGACTCGCGGCGCTGAGCCTCGCGCCCGGGCTGCCGGCGCTGCTGTTCGCGATCGTGCTGACCAGCACGGGCCAGGCCGTGCCGTCGAGCCCCGGCTACGTGGGTGTGTACCACGTTGCCGCCACGTCGGCGCTGGTCGCCTTCGGCGTCGATCCCGCGTCGGCGCTCGCGTTCGCGGTCGTGACCCACGCGTTCTCGTATGGCACGCTCGTGGTGGTCGGTCTGCTCGCGTTGTGGACCGGCGGCTACTCGCTAAACGACCTCCGCGTCGGTCTGTCGAATCAGCCGGCCGCGGTCACGTCGCGCGCTGACCCGCTCTCGTTGGCGCCCGACGCCTGAGCGATGGGCGATTTCCTGGCGTGGTACGTGGTCGTGCAGGTCGCGGCCATCGCGGTGTGGCCGCTGGTCGCCCGCGCGCTCACATCGCTCGACGATCGCGGCTGGGCGATCAGTAAAACGGCTGGCCTGCTGGGCATCGCCTGGCTGCTCTGGCTGGTGTGCATGCTCCTGCCGGTGCCCTTTACCCGCGCCACCCTCGCTCTCGCGGTCCTCATAGTTGGCGCAGTCGCGTGGTGGTTCGAAGTGCGCACCCAGCGTGTTGCCGAATTGCTGGAGTGGGCGCGCGCGCGGCGCGATGTGCTGCTCGCGTGGGAGGGCGTGTTTCTAGTCGGGTTCGTGCTGTTCGCGGTGCTGCGCAGCCACGCCCCGGCCATCGCGTTTACGGAGAAGCCGATGGACATGGCCTTCCTCAACGGCTTCATGGCAGCGCAGCGGCTGCCGACCCAGGACACCTGGTTGGCCGGTTTCGGGGTGCCGTACTACCACTTCGGCTACTTCGTGCTGGCCTGCGTCGGCAAGTTGAGCGGCGTGCAGCCAGGCGTGGCGTACAACCTCGCCGCGGCCGTGGTGCCGGCGCTGACTATGGTCGGCGCGGCTTCATTGGCGTGGAACCTCGCCCGGGCTGCGACCGTGCAGGTGGCGTGGTCCGCCGCGGCGGCGCTGGTCGCGGTGCTGCTCGTGGTTTTCGCGGGCAACCTCTCGACGTTCTTCCAATTGCTGGCCGCGCGCGGGCTGATCGGGCTGGATGCCGGTGAGGCGTTGGGTATCAAGAGCTTCAACGCCAACGTCGTCGCCGGGATCTGGCCGCCGCCGAACAACTCGTGGTGGTTTTTCGCCTCGCGGATCATCCCCAATCTGCAGCCGGATGGGATCAATGAGTTCCCGTTCTTCTCGGCATTGCTGAGCGATCTCCATCCGCACTTCGTTGCCTTGCCATTCGAGCTGCTGGCGCTGACCGCCGCGTGCGGCAACGTCTTGAGTCGCGGACGTGCGCTGCAATCGCCATGGAGCCTGGGCCTGGCAGCGTTGTCGCTGGGTGGGTTGCTCGTGATCAACACCTGGGACATCGCGCCGTACTGGCTGTTGTTCGTGGGACTCTCGGTGTACGCCGCGACTTTCAGTGAGTGGCGCTGGCGGTGGGCCACCGCGGCCGCGGTGCCGTTCGCGGGTGCGCTGCTGTTCGCGCCGTACTTCGTGGGCTATAGCGGCCCGCCGCTCGGCCTCGGCATCGTGACCGCCGAGCGCACGCCGTTCAGCTCGCTACTGGTGCTGTTTGGGTGGGCCATTGTGCTCCTGGCCGCGCTGGGCCTGTTCGCACGGTGGTGTGTCGGCGATCGCCGCGGATGGCGTATCGCTGGTCTCGGTGCCCTTGCTGGCGTGGCCTTGTGGATCCTGGGCGAGCCTGGTCTGGGGGTGCTACTGGCGTTGCTGGTGCTGCTCGTGCCGTGGCCGGGTGTGCTGCAGCGGCTGGACCCCGCGGCAGCCACGACGCTGGGTATCGCCGCCTTCGCGGTGGCGATGTTGCTGGGCGTGGAGGTCGTCTTCCTCGACGACGTTTTCCACTCGCGGATGAACACGGTCTTCAAGTTCCACGAGAACGCGTGGCTGCTGGCTGGACTTGCCTCAGGCGTGGGCGTCGGGCTCATCGGCCGCTTCACGCTCCGCGCTCGCTGGGTCGTCTCGGGCGTTGCAGCGCTACTGCTCGGGGGTGGGATGGTCTATCCGTTGTCGGCGTTCGCGACGCGTATGGCGGAGCGCCCGCCGTACGGCCTGACCTTGGACGGCGCGGCCTTCCTGAGCCAGGACGATCGCAGCGCGGTGCGTTGGCTCACCGATCAGCAGAACCAGACGGGCGGCCGGCTCGTGATTGCCGAGGCGGTGCCCGAGGAGTACTCGCCCGCGGGTCCGCGGATGGCCACCTACTCGGGCGCGGCCACGGTGATCGGCTGGGTTGGCCACGAGCTCCAGTGGCGCGGCCCGATCCCCGAATTGGGCCGCCGCGAAAGCGACGTGCGCGGCCTGTACCACGACGCCCCGCCGGACGGCGTCCGCGCTCTGCTCGATCGCTACAGCGTGCGGTTCGTCGTTGTCGGCGACGTCGAACGCCAGAAGTACGGCGACGACGTCGCCACCCGCTTCGACAGCCTGTTGCCCGTAGCCTTCCGCAGCGGCGGCGTCACGATCTATCGCGCGCGCTAGTCGCTTCGCCAGGAGCCTGACACGTCGACCAGGAGTTACGATTCTTAATAAGGTCGGCCCTAGCGTGGGCTATACTCGGCTTACGACTCGGAGGACGAGCCACTATGGTTCAGGTGGGGCCCCGCGCCGCCACGTCTGCCGCCCCAGCTTCGCCACACGCCCCACCCGCCAGCGATCAGCCTAGCGCGCCCGTCACCGAGGAGCGCGCCGAAACGCGGCGCCGCTACAGCATCGAGATCCCGATCGATCCCGAGTACCTGCCCTTTATCGGGCTGATGTTCGTCGGCCTGGTGCTGCGCTTCTGGGACCTCGGTTACAAGGCGCTGCACCACGACGAGAGCCTGCACGCCTTCTACGCCTGGCGGCTGTTCGATGGCCAGGGCTACGTCCACGACCCGATGATGCACGGGCCGCTGCTGTTCGAGCTGAACGCGCTGGTCTATCTGCTCTTCGGCTCCAGCGACTTCACTGCGCGCCTCGTCCCCGCGCTGTTCGGCGTCGCGCTCATCGGGCTGCCGTTCTTCCTGCGACACGAGCTCGGCAAGGCAGGCGCGATCGCCGCAAGCGGCATCCTGGTCATCTCGCCCGCGTTCCTGTACTTCAGCAGGTTCATCCGCCACGACATCTACGTCGACTTCGAGACGCTGCTGCTCGCGATCGGCGTCTTCCGCTACCTTGCGACGGGCCAGCGGAGCTGGTTCTACACCGCCTGCGTCGCGGCGGCGCTGCTCTTCGCAACCAAAGAGGACTTCTACATCAGCGGCTTCGTGCCGTTCGCATTCCTGCTCGGCAGCTGGTTCCTGCTCAAGGGCGACAAGCGACTGCTGTACCGCGCGCGTGTGCGGTCGCTTGGCGTTCAGGCCTGGGGCAGCGGGCTGCTGATCTTCCTGGTCATCAACATCGTCCTGTACACGACCTTCCTGACCAATCCGCGCGGCATCTGCACCGCCATCGTCACGCTACCGCTGGACAGCTGCAGCGGTCTCAAGGGCGCCCTGAACTATTGGCTCGATCAGCAGGACTTCGCCCGCGGCGGGCAGCCGTGGTTCTACTACTTCATGCTGCTACCGCTGTACGAGTTCGTGCCGCTGATTCTCGGCGTGCTGGCGATCTTCCTCGTACGCGGTCGGCAGTTCTTCTTCTGGTACTGCACGTTCTGGTTTGTCGCGGGGCTGCTGATCTACAGCTGGGCCGGTGAGAAGATGCCGTGGATGCTGCCGCAGATCACCCTGCCGCTGGTCCTGCTGGCTGGTCGATTGCTCGGCGAGTGGTCAGACGCGGGCTGGGGCCGCAGAGCGTTGACGTCGCGTGGGCTGGCCACCGGCGGACTGATCCTCGTCGCGATGTTCGCGTTGCTGGCGTGGATCGGTCTGGGAGCCGTGCCCGCCGCGTCGCCTGTGGCTCAACAGAGTGTCACGCTGCAGCGGCTCGCGCTGAGCGTGTTGATCGCCGCGATCGCGGGTGGTCTGTTCTATCTCGCCTCGCGCTGGGGTCGCGAGATCGTCGTGCCGGGCCTTGCGCTGGGGCTCGGCTTGATTCTAAGCGCGGCCTACATGCGCACCTCGCTGATGGTCACCTACGACCACCCCGACAATCCGGTCGAGCCGCTGATCTACGTCCAGTCCACGCACGATGTCCCGTGGGTCACCAACGAGATCGAACGCGTCGCGGCGCAGACCGCCCAGGGCAAAGACCTGCGCATCCTGCTCGACAACGGCTGGGGCGATGGTGATCACGAAGCCGTGTCCTGGCCGTTCGAGTGGTACCTGCGCGACTACCACAATCGCCGCTACTACTCGCGCACGATCGATCCCGGCCTGAACCTGCCCGACTACCCGGTGCTGCTCGCGCGCACCCCGAACATCGAGCCGATCCAGGCAGAGCTCACCCAGTACAACTGCCAGACCTATCGCCTCAACGCCTGGTTCCCCGAGGAATATAAGCAGTACACGGCGCTCGACACGCCCGGCTTCTCGCTCGGCACCCATCGCTTCGAGGTGCCGTGGCTGCGCTTCGATCTGATCGGCCAAACGCTGTCGAATCCCGATAACCGCCTGCGCCTGCTGAAGTTCCTGGTCTACCGCGATGCACCCGGTGACATCGGTGCGCGCGAGATGACATTCTGCGTGCACAAGGAGATTCCCGCCGTCGGGCCGGCGCCGCTGAGCGGTTCGCCAGCCACCTCGGCCGCGGCTCCCGCGGCGCAGCCGCGGCAGCAGATCGCGCCACCCGCGCGCGACACCATGCTGCAGCTGCAACCCGATGGCACAGCCGTGTACGGCCGCATGGTCGATGGTCGCGCCGCGTTGGTCGACCCCAAGAATGTCGCGGTCGGCGCCGACGGGCGCATCTATGTGGTCGAAGGGCGCCCATCACGCGTGACGGTGTTCAACGCCGATGGCTCGTTCGCGGCGAGTTGGGGTGGCGCAGGCGCCGGCGATGGTCAGTTCACCGAACCGTGGGGCATCGCGGTCGCGCCTAACGGCAACATCTACATTGCCGATACGTGGAACCATCGCGTCCAGTACTTCGATCCCAACGGCGCGTTCCTCGGCAAGTGGGGTCGACTCGCCGATGCCAAGGGTCGCACCGACAGCGAGGAGGGCGCCTTCTGGGGACCGCGGTCGATCGCGATCAACCAGGCTGGCGAAGTGTTTGTCACCGACACTGGCAATAAGCGCGTGCAGGTGTTCGACTTGCAGGGCAACTTCAAGCGGATGTTCGGCGGCGAAGGCAGTGCGCCTGGCCAGTTCCGCGAGGAGGTCGGGATCGCGGTCGACCCGGCCGGCAATGTGTACGTGGCAGATACGTGGAACGCGCGGATTCAGAAGCTCGATGCCAACGGCCAGCCGTTGCAGCAGGTGCCGGTCCCGCCAGGGTGGGAGAGCCAGAACGTCACCAACAAGCCCTACCTGACAGTGGATTCTGGCGGCCGAGTGATCGCCAGCTTCCCCGAGCAGAACCGTCTCGTGGTCTTCGGGCCTGATGGCTCGCAGATCAAGGAGCTGCCGTTGCCGTCAGGCGGTGCGCCGGTCGGCGTGGCCATGGCGCCGGATGGCAGAGTGCTGACCGCCGATGCACGCACCGGCGTGGTCTACGCACTTCCCGTCCAGTGAGGCCGGATCGGGCCGCGCACCACAATCAGCCTCCCTCCACTCCCCTCCGCACCAGCGGACAGGACCCGTACCGTCCCACGTACACGGCTACTGAGCGCCGAGCGCAGTGACAGGTCCCGGAGCGCGTAGCGCGGAGTGGATGGCCGGTGCAGTGCGGCTGCTAACCCGTCTCGTCGGCCTGCTGCTCACGGTCGTCTTCCTGTACCTGGCGCTCTCGCGGGTCGACCTCGCTGCCTTCGGCGAGGAGCTGCGCCGCGTCGACTACCGCTGGCTCGTCCCGTCGGCGCTGTGCACCCTGGCCGGCTACGCCGTCAGAACCATTCGCTGGCAGCTGATCCTGAGTGGAGCCGCGCGTGCCCCACTCCGCACGCTGTTTCCCGTACTGATCATGGGCTTCGCCACCAACAACGTGCTGCCCGGTCGACTGGGTGAGTTCTGGCGGGCGTACCTCCTGGGAAGAAAGCGCAACGTCCGCAAGACCTTCGCCCTGGCCTCGGTCTTCGTGGAGCGTGTCTTCGACGGCCTGACGCTGATTGCCCTGTTGGGCATCGTCAGCATGAACATCCAGCTGCCTGGTTGGAGCCGCGAGATCGAGTTCTTCGCCGGCCTGATTTTTGTCAGCGCGACCGCGGCGGTATTCCTCATTCTGTGGCGCCCCGAGTTCGTCCAGCGGATGTTTCAGATCGTTGCCCAGCCTCTGCCAGCCCGTTGGTCCACGTGGGGCAACGAGCGCGTGCTCACGTTCGTCGACGGTCTCGCGCCGCTTAGACGCCCGCGTGTCCTGCTTGCAGCCGCGCTCCTATCGGCAGGCGTGTGGCTGCTCGAGGGCAGCTCGTATGTGCTGCTGAGCAGAGGTGTCAATCTCGGCCTGCCCACGAGCATCGAATTACCCGGCATCGGCCTTGCTCTGGTGACCATCAACCTCGGCATCATGGTCCCGTCTGGCCCGGGCTACGTCGGCACGCAGGAGTTTTTCGGAACCGCGGCACTGAGCGTGGTTGGGGCGTACCCGCAGGCCGCGCTGGCGCTGGTCGTGGTCTCGCACGCGGTCCAGTACGTGCTGGTAACTGGTCTCGGGTTGCTCTTCTTCGCGCGCGAACAACTCTTCCCACGCGACCTGCGCCCGATGCTGGCCGAAGAGGTCGCGGCGTGAAGCCGAGCCGCGCCGCCATCCTCCGACTCGTCATCAGCTTCGGCATCAGCGCCGTGCTGCTGTTCCTGCTGGTCAGAAGCGTCGACCCAGCGAGCCTCGGCACGGCACTCAGCGAAGCCGACTGGCGGCTGATCGTGCCCGCCATCGTGCTCTATTTCGCGGGCGCCTGGCTGCGCAGCATGCGCTGGCAGCTGCTGCTGCCCGAGCACAGCGTGGCAGTCTCGACCCTGTTCCGCGCAATGGTGATCGGCTTCACCGTCAACAATCTGCTGCCCATCCGCATGGGCGAGGTCGCGCGTGCGTATCTGCTCGCGCGCTGGTGCCGCATCCCGTACGGCGCGACCCTGGCCAGCCTGGTGGTCGAGCGTGTCCTCGACGGTCTCTCGCTGGCCGCGCTGCTACTGATCGGGCTGCGCTTCGTGCCCGCGCCGGGCTACCTCGTGGTGGCAAGCGTGCTCCTCACCGCGCTGTTCTTCGCGGGTGCGGTCGTGCTGGTGCTGGCCGCGTGGCGAGCCGATGCGATCGTCAAGATCGCCGACTTCGTCTCCAAGCCGCTACCACCACGCCCGCGCGAGCTGGCGCTGAAGCTGGCGGCGAGCTTCGCCCGCGGGTTGTCGCTGGTGCGCGGCCGCCATCGCCTCGGGCGCATGGTCGTGTTGTCGCTGCTGGCGTGGACGATCGAGCTGAGTCTGTTCCTGGTGCTGATGCCTGGCTTCGGCATCCCGGTGAGCCCGGCGCTGGCCTTGCTGGTCGGCTCCGCCGCGAACTTCGCCACCCTGGTGCCGTCTTCGCCGGGCTACGTCGGCACCTTCGATGGCGCGCTGATCTCGGTGCTGCGCGATACTGCCGGCATCGCCGCGGCGCCGGCAACGGCGTATGCGATCGTCGTGCACGCCACCCTGTTCCTGCCGGTGGTGGTCCTGGGTACGCTGCTGCTCTGGCGGTCACACATGACCTTTGAGCAGATCACCCACGCGCCAGATTCCTCCACGGCCAAGTCGGCCCAAGGCGACTGGCAGGCGGCGGCCTAAGTCTCGCGCATGCCCAACACCCCGCCAGCTGGCACGCTGACGCTGCCGGGCATGGAGGATGCCGGCCTGTCGCCGATCCGCCGGCAGTACCTGGCGCTCAAAGCGCGCCGTCCGGATGCGATTCTGCTGTTCCGGCTGGGCGATTTCTTCGAGACGTTCGAGGATGATGCGCAGGTCGTCGCGCGTGCTCTTGACATAACGCTCACCTCGCGCGAGATGGGCCGCGGCGAGCGGGTGCCGATGGCCGGCATCCCCGCCCACGCCGCCGACGCGTACATCGGCCGTCTGATCGCCCACGGTTTTCTCGTAGCCATCGCCGAGCAGGTCGGCGTGGTCGGCAGAAACGGACTCATGCCGCGCGAGATCGTGCGCGTGCTCACCCCCGGCACCCTGCTCGAGTCCGACCTGCTGTCGGGCACCCGCGCCAACTTCCTCGCCTCCCTGGTGCACGACCACGGCGCCTTTGGCCTCGCGTACGTCGACGTCAGCACCGGCGAGCTGCTGGCCACCGAGATCGGCTCCGCGAACGCAGCGGAGCTCCTGGCGGCCGAGCTGGTGCGCGTGGGACCCGCCGAGTGCCTGTTCACTGCCGATTTCGCCCGAGACCTGCTGCCGCCGGGCGCCGTAGCGACCGAGCGCGGCGCAGAGCTGTTCGCTCCCTCAGCAGCCGTCCGCACGGTGCAGCGCACCTTCGGCGGAGCGCCCGAGGCGACTGGACTGACCGAGCAGCCGCTGGCGCTGCGCGCGCTCGGCGCCCTGCTCACCTACATCGGCGAGGCCCGGCCGGGCGTCACCCGCACCTTGCAGCATCCGCGCATCTACACGGTCGGCGGGGCGATGGTCCTCGACCGTGCCAGTCGCCGCAATCTCGACCTGCTCGAATCCTCGGCTGGGGAAGGCGGGGCGACCCTGCTGCGCGTGCTCGATCGCACCCTCACGTCGATGGGCGCGCGTCTGCTGCGAGCGATGCTCGGTCAGCCGCTGCTCGATTCTGAGCGCATCAACCAGCGCCTCGACGCGGTCGAGCACCTCGTCCGCGAAACGTCGTTGCGTACGCGGCTGGCGCAAGCCCTCGCCGGTCTGCCCGACCTCGAACGCCTCGCCGTCCGCGCCGGCCAGCAACTGCTGCTGCCCCGCGAGTGCCTGACGCTCGCGACTGGCCTCGAACGCATCCCACGCGTACTCCGCGCCCTCGATGGTCTGGATTTGCCGGAGCTTCTGTCCGCGTCCAGGCCCGAACCACTGCCCGACGCGATCGCCGCGATCCGCCAAACCGTGCGCGACGGCGCCACTGTCTTCGAGGAAGGCGTCATCAAGCCCGGGGTCTCGACCGAGCTCGATCAGCACCGCACGCTCGCCGGCGATGCTCGGCAATGGATCGCCGCGCTCGAGCAGCGCGAGCGCGAGCGGACCGGCGCCCGCGGTGCGCGCGTTGGCTACAACAAGATCTTCGGCTACTACCTCGAAGTCACCATCGCCCAGTGCGCCCTGCCCACCGACTACTACCAGCGCCAGGGCACGGGCGCCGCGACTCTCGGCGAGCACCTCGAACGGCTCGGCTGGATCCGCAAGCAGACGCTGGCCACAGCCGAGCGCTTCGTCACACCGGAGCTGAAGGAGATGGAGTCGCGCGTCTCCCGCGCGCATGACGAGGCGGTGCAGCTCGAGCGGGAGCTCTACAACGCGCTGCTCGGGCGGCTGGCCAAACAGAGTGGCGACATGGCCTCGGTCGCGCGCGCCATCGCCGTCCTAGATGTGCTGCTCGCGCTGGCCGAGAGCGCGGTTACGTGCCAGTACGTGCGACCGGTGGTCGACGACAGCGATGCGCTGGAGGTCATCGAAGGACGCCACCCGGTCGTCGAGCGCAGCCTGCCGCCCGGGCAGTTCGTCGCCAACGACACCGCACTCGGCTCTGAAGCACGCGTAATGCTGCTTACTGGCCCCAACATGGCCGGCAAGAGCACCTACTTGCGGCAGGTGGCGCTGATCGTCCTGCTGGCACAGGTCGGCAGCTTTGTTCCGGCGCGGTCCGCACGCATCGGGATCGTCGATCGTATCTTCACGCGCATCGGCGCCCACGACGACATCGCCGCCGGTCGCAGCACGTTCATGGTCGAGATGATCGAGGCGGCCACGATCGTCCGCTCGGCGACCGCGCGCAGCCTCGTCGTGTTGGATGAAGTTGGTCGCGGCACCAGCACGTTCGACGGCATGGCCATGGCGCAGGCCATCGTCGAGGACCTGCACGATGCCGAACGTCCCGGCGGCGCCCCGAAAACCATCTTCGCCACCCACTATCACGAGCTGACTGCCCTGCGCGAGACCTTGCCGCGCCTGCGTACCTATCGTGTCGACGTCCTGGAACGCGGCGACGACGTCGTCTTTCTGCACGCGGTCGTCGAAGGTGGCGCCGATCGCTCGTACGGCGTCCACGTCGCACGGCTGGCCGGGGTGCCCGAGCGCGTGACGCGCCGCGCCGCGCTGCTGCTTCACGAGCTCGAGGCGCAGCGTCCGGCGGCCGGTGGCTCGCCTGCCGCGCCACAACCGTGCTCCGGCGCATGCGCCGAACTTGTAGGCATGGACCTGCTCGGGCTCACGCCCTTGCAGGCGCAGGCGGAGCTGTTTCGTCTGCAGCAGCTCGCGCAGCAGCCGCCGTCATGAGCCACATCCGGGTGATGGACCCGCACCTGGCGGCGAAGATCGCCGCCGGGGAAGTGATCGAGCGCCCGGCGTCGGTGGTCAAGGAGCTGGTCGAAAACGCGCTCGACGCGGGCGCGCGTCACGTCCAGGTCGAGATCGAGGGCGGCGGCGCCGACCGCCTGCTCATCGCCGATGACGGTCACGGCATCGCCGCCGACGAGGTGGAGCTGGCCTTTCGGCGGCACGCCACGAGCAAGCTCCGCCAGGAGAGCGATCTCAACGCGTTGAGCACCCTCGGGTTCCGCGGCGAGGCGCTGCCGAGCATCGCCGCCGTCGCCGATGTGGTGTGCTCCACACGCGCTTCGTCCGAGGCCGTGGGCACGGAGTTACGCATCGAGGCGGGAGCGCTCGAACAGCAGCCGCGCGCCCGACAGCCGGGCACGACTATGCTGGTCGAGGGCCTGTTCGAGCGCTTTCCGGCGCGGAGAAAATTTCTCCGCGCGCGGAGTGCCGAGGCGGCGGCGTGTGTGGCGATCGTGACGCCGCTGGCGCTCGCGTTTCCCGACGTGCAGTTCACGGTGCTGGTGGATGGTCGCGAGGCGCTGCGTACTCCGGGCAACGGCGTCCTGCGCGATGCCGCCGTCGCCGTCCTGGGCGCCGATGCCGCCAATAACCTGATCGACTTGCCTCTGACCACGCTGGATGGCGACCGTGGCGAGCCGGTGGTCGCGGTGAGTGGTGTGTGCGCCGCCGGCAGCTATCACCGCGCCGGGCGATCGGGCGTCATCGTGCTGGTGAACCACCGGCCAGTGGTCAATCGCACGCTGAGCTTTGCCGTCGTCGAAGCCTACGGCTCGTTGGTGCCGGTGGGTCGCCAGCCGGTCGCAATCGTTGACGTCCAGGTGCCGCCCGCCGAGGTCGACTTCAACGTCCACCCGAGCAAGCTGGAGGTGAAGCTGCTGCGCGAGCGCGCCGTCTACGCCGGCATCCAGCGTGCCCTGCGTGCGGCGCTGGCCACGGACCAATGGCCGGTCTCGACCTGGTCTGCTGAGGAGGATGGAGCCTCAGGCGAGGCGCTGCGCGACCTGCGGGTGCTCGGCCAGGCCGGTCGAACGTACGTGATTGCTGAGGGCGGGGCTGGCCTGTACCTGGTCGATCAGCACGCCGCGCATGAGCGCGTGCTGTTGGAAACCCTGTCCGCGGCACTGGCGGGTCAGGTCGAACAGCAGCTGCTGCTGGAGCCGCTGGTGTTGGATGTGCCGCCCGAGGTGGTGCATCTGGCCGTGGAGGCGGCGGCTGACCTGGCCGGGCTGGGCTTCGAGCTGGAGCCGTTCGGTCCAGGTCAGCTGCTGGTGCGCGGTGTGCCCGGTGTGCTGTCCGAGCGCCAGCCGCAGCGGGTGCTCCAGGAGTCGCTGTCGGCGCTGGCCAGCAACAGCCACGGGCTACTGGTCGAACCGCACGCCTCGTGGGCCGAGCGGCTGGCGATCGTCCTTGCGTGCAAGAGCGCCGTCCGTGCCGGGGATGTCCTGGCGGTGCCCGAGATGGAGAGCCTGCTGCGCAGGCTGGGCGAGGCCGCGCTGTGTCGCACGTGCGCGCACGGTCGGCCGACGGCGATCCTGCTCAGCCACGCGCAGCTGGCGCGCGAGTTCGGCCGCCGCTAACTCTAGCCTCCGAGCGCCCGGCGACGGTGCACGCACACGGGTGACCGCTCTCGCCTGTGGCCCATGCCGGCTGCCGGCTACGTGTACGCGCCCCCGCCGAGTGAGCTATTCGGGGCGCGCTCTGCTTCAGCCCCGGGCAGGTTGACGGAAGCTCAGTCGGAAACTGGAGAAGGCCCCACGCTTCCAGTGAGGATCGCCGTGTGCGTGCCGTTGCTCGCCGCGGCGTTGCGGTGACCGCCTTCAGTCCCTCGGTTGCGGCGGCGATCAACAGTACGCCGCGAACGCTCGTTATCGGCGTCGAGCACATCGACCTCGCCAATCAGCAGCCGGATCGTGGCTGCCTCTTCGAATACACGGATTTCTTCAGTCGGACGGTGCGCATCCACTCGGGCGACACGCTCGACTTCCGCACCGCCCCGAATGCGTTCCACGTGGTCGGCATTGCGCGGAGCGAGTACAAGGCGCGCATCGCGTATCCGGTCGTGCTCCTGGATGCCGACGATCCGCGGGCGCCAGCCACCGGTCTGCCGAGGATCCTGCTGGGTCCGTCCAACGGCTCGATCACCGACGGCAGCTCCAAGGGCGGCGGATTTGTGGGTGGCCCGGTCGATTTTCCACCCGGACCGTGCGGCCTGCTGCAGCTGGGCCAGTCGCGGGGTACGATCCACGGCGGCGAAGACGTCGAGGCCCAAGGTGGCGTGCCCGGCTTCCCGCCCGATGGGACCGACTGGCTCATCACGTTCACCGATATCGAGCCCGGTACCTACACGATGTTCTGCTTCATCCATCCGGGCATGAGTGGCGACCTGGTCGTGGTCAAGGACTCCGATCCGAACGTCAGCACCCAGGCTCAGATCGACGGCGCGGCGTCGACGCAGTTCGTCGCCGAGCGCGATCAAGCGTTGGCCGTTGAGCGCGAGGCCAATCAGGTCCGTTTCACCGGCGGAGCGCCGGGCAAGCGGACGTAC